>Ga0137377_10000568_pt1 | contig 22936 bp, 23 predicted proteins | sample SagtaG_22_FD_104815 | JGI IMG/M metagenome (GOLD analysis project Ga0137377, IMG submission 104815) | Vadose zone soil microbial communities from Sagehorn Ranch, Mendocino, California, USA - Sage2_L_40_16 metaG | ecosystem: Environmental > Terrestrial > Soil > Vadose zone | place: USA... | reverse complement strand
CTCTCGACCGTGGGAGGACCTCGTGTGCTGTGGCCGCTGAAGTTGAGGATGTCGACGCCGCCTATCAGGAGTTGTTGACCAAGGGGGTCACGTTTCTCCGCCCGCATAGGCATTAAGTTAAGGAAAGGAAGGGAGACAACCAAAGGCTCCATGTGCCATCATGAAGAAAAACGGTGTGTCAGAAATCATGATGGAGGAGCCATGACCAGTGTAACACAGGTGAGCGAGACCTTACGACAGATTTTGGAAGAGGAAGCCAACACCTTGGCGAAAGAAACAGGGTTCATTCAACGGGAACGCACCATCACGGGAGCCGACTTTGCACAAACGCTGATCTTCGGCTGGCTTGCTGAGCCAGCGATCAGCTTAGATGGCTTGACGCAGGTGGCTGGACGGCGGGAGATCGAGATAACGGCCAGTGGACTGCATCAACGCTTTACCCCTGCGGCGGCAGCGTTTCTGCAACGCCTTTTAGAGCGGCTGACGCAGGTGCGTCTGCACGCAGATGCGGCCCCTGTGGCGCTGCTGAAACAGTTTTCAGCCGTGATCGTAGAAGATAGCACGCGCATCCACTTGCCTGATGACCTGGTTGAGGTCTGGCGAGGCTGTGGAGGAAGTCAGGGCACTAGCCAGGCGACGCTCAAGCTGTTTGTGCGCTGGAACGTGCTGTCGGGAGAGGTGCATGGGCCACTGCTCACTGATGGAAAGCAGGCCGATGCCAAGAGTCCTTTCAAGGAAGAGGAGGTCCCCGCCGGAGGGTTGTATTTGGGCGACCAGGGCTTCTTTGAGCAAGGGCGATTGCGCGCATGGCATCAGCGCAGCGGGGGTCACAGACGGTATTACCTGATGCGACTACCAATGGGAACTGCGCTCTCCACCCGTCGTGGGCATCGCATCGTGTTGAGAGGGATCCTGCCGCAGCAGCAGGCAGCAACGGTGGAACTGGGAGTACTGGTGGGCAAACAGGCGAGGGTGCCCGCACGGCTGATCCTGCAGCGCGTGCCAGAGGAGGTGGCACAGCAGCGACGCCAGCGCTTGCGTGAGGAGGCGCGTGATCGTGGACGGGAGCCGAGTGAGGAAGCGCTGTACCTGGCGAGCTGGATCATGGTCGTGACAAATGTGCCACGCCGTGTACTCAGTCTGGAAGAGGTGTTGGTGGTGCTCACGGTGCGCTGGCAAATTGAGTTGCTCTTCCGGCTCTGGAAAGAGGGGGGGCAGATCGATGAATGGCGCTCCAGCAAGGGGTGGCGCATCGTGTGCGAAGTGTATGCGAAACTGGCGGCAATGGTCATTCAGCAGTGGCTTATCCACCTGGGCTGCTGGCAGGATCCCCAACGCAGCCTGGTCAAAGCGGCACAAGTGGTGCGGCGAGAGGCTGGCCAACTCATGGTGGCCCTGCGCGAAGGACGCGTGGAGCAGGCGATCCAGCAGATCCTACGCTGTATGCGCTCGGGCTGTCGCATCGAGAAACGTACCCAGTTTCCCAGCACGATGCAGCGCTTGGAGGGAGCGCCGATGCTGGGAAAGCGTCCGCCACGGCCAAAGAGCGGCAGGCATCGTGATCAGCGCCGGCGCTGGCCCGCAGGCAAGGGATGGGCGACTTCCAAGCCTACGAAGAAGGCCAAGACGTGTGTTGCTCTCTTAACTTAATGCCTATGGGGTCACGTTTCTCCGCCCCCCAACCAACCAGCCCTGGGGGCAGCGCACGTCGCACTTTGCTGATCTGGAAGGCAACCTATGGGAGATCAACCAATCCATTGTATCCGAGCCTGTGGGGTAGGTGGTTGTCAAATGGATGATTAGAGCAAGGCACAATATGTGACTGACCCTTTTCTGTGTCACTACAAGCGGCTTGAGCCGAGAGTGGGGCGCGAAGATTTGATGCGAATAGCGCATACGGGATTGTACAGAGTGGCTTCGCTGCTGTCCGCCCACGCCCATGCTGTGCGCAAAATGCCCTCAACATGTCCGTCTCGAACCACCGAAAACCATAGCTGTTTATCGACTTTGCTATCAGTTTTGCTATCAGCGATGGGGAGAAGCGAATTCTAGGAGAGGGCTTTTGAGGCCTTTTTCGGATCGCTTCTCTCAAGGCGGATAGTCATTACGCCTGAAAGCTTCAACGATCGATGCCACACGTTCATCAGTGTCTGCGAACATCAGGGAGTCACTGCTCCAACTAGCTCACCCTGTCACACGACACGGCTAGGAGGCTGAAAGTCAGGTTGCTGCACAGGATAGAGTCGCTTGAGTTTGATGCGTGCATCAGCGGTGCGGAATTGCCAGTTCACCGTGCCGACTCGCTGGTTACGCTGCTCCTGCCAGCTCTGAACCTGCCGACACAGCTCCTCGATGGTGGCAATGTTGTGGGCCAAGCCCTGCCGTGCGAGCACGGAGAGTTCAATCTCGGCGATGTTGAGCCAACTGGCGTGCTTGGGGGTGTAATGGATCTCCAGCCGGTCAGCTAACGCTTTGGCCTGTTCCGGCGGAAAGACCTCATAGAAAGAAGCTGGGGTATGTGTATTGAGGTTGTCCATCACTACAATCACCTTCACGGCATCGGGATACTGTTCTTCAAGGACCTCTTGCATGAACAGCGCCCAGTCTTTTTTGGTGCGCTGCTCACTCACCTTTAGATACCGTGTGCCCCCAGCGGTTCGTAGGCAATGAAGAGATTTGCGCGACCCTCCTTCTCATAGGTGTAGTCTTCGCGCGCGACTTGTCCCGGCTTGGCTGGCTCAGGCGGATACTTGTCCTTGACGAGATTCTTGCCCATTTCATCCATGCAGATCCTCGGGACGGCCGGGTCATACGGCTGACAATACACATCGATCACATCCTCCATGTGATACACAAAGTCCCCATCCGCCTCCTCGGGAAAACACCACGACTTTTTGAGCCACGGCTTGGACTCGTTTTTTTAAGTGTGGTTCTCACGGTCTCTGGGCTGATATGCTCCACATAGCCCAGGCGTACCGTCCGGTCGGCCAACAGCTCCAATGTCCAGCGTTGACGCCCATCGGGAGCCTGACTACAGGCCAGCGCGATCAACTGAGCCTCTCCTTTGCCATCCAGACATCGACGCTCGAGACGCTCGCGCGGGAAGCTTCCAGTCAGGGCAACTTCCATGTTCTCTTGCACAAAGCGTTGTTTGATGCGAATGACCGTGCGGCGACTGATAGAGAGGATCTCGGCAATCTGCCCATCGGTGGCACTCGGTTCGCCCTGACTTTGATCACTCATCAGTAGTACCCGTGCGACCAGATAGTGCTTGGCTGGAGTGCTGCTCATATGGAGCATCGTCTCCAGCCATCGGCGTTGCTCCTCGCTCAATTTCACGGGATAGCGGTAGTGAGAGGTTCTCATCCTCGAATTCCTTCCATGGCTGTTTCGATTCTGGCATACGTGGACTCGAGCAGATTGGCAAGGGTCCGGCCCGCGTGTGCGTTTGGTTCTCCGATCGGTTTGGGGGAGTGAGTATCAAAAAGAAGGAGGGCAGACCGGCATCTGGCGATATGATGCTAACGTAGGTGGGCAGTTTCCTCATTTTTAGCATTTCATCTTATTGACAGTATTGGAGCCGGGGAATAACTTCCCTTCGGTATAATCAACCGGCCCGAACACTAAGCAGCCCAATTGGTCGTTGCGATTAAGTAGCCAGTTCGAAATCGCCAACGACTCGCAACCGGCGTAGCCGCGCAGAGCTGCCAGCAGCATTGACAAGCCGTAAAAGACTAGCACCGCATCGCTCATAAAGTCAATCGATGGCGCGTAGATGTACGTAAAGTAAAAAGCGAGGAAGATCACCACATTGATGATCGTAGCGATAGGCCCATTGGCTTCAAGCTTTGCCGGATTGCGCCGGGCACGCAGGTACTGCCAGGTGATGAATATGGCCGGAAAAATGATCAGTCCGATGACCCACGGTAACGGCATGAAAGGCCCTTTCATAATATGGCCGTAAAAGACGCTGCCAAAGAGTATTGAGCCAAGAATAACTCTTACTACGGTGCCGGTGGGTCCGATGTCGCGGTGAGGGCGAGTCGCTTGGGTGTCGGCGAGGCGATCTCTCGACGTTCGGTTGGTTTCCCTCATGCGGTTGGCAAGAGCGATCGCAAGAAAGGTTGGGAGTTTGATCATAGGTTCCTCCTGTTTTTCTCGACCAGGAAGCTGGCCATTTGATAGTTCACCAGCTTCTGCGGTTAAACACGACATTGATGCTGACTACAGCCACCATGAACAGGGTGAGCACGAAGAGCAACGGGACCGCCACCCAGCCGGGAGACCTTGTCACGGTCGCCAGGATGGTCAGAAGCGTGCTCATGCCCATCAGCATGCCGAGCGAAACCAGGGCTAGCGCCAGACGCTGACCAACGGTGGAAGCCTGAGCCGGAGCGTCCGGGATAAGTTTCTGCCCAGACATGCTGTAGGGGGAAGGATATCCAAAGCCAATGTCACCTTCATAGCGGTAAGAAGATTCTGGCCTGTCATAGCTCATCTCTTGCTGAGACATGATACTTCTCCTTTTTTGATAGAGCCACATTCAAATGTACAATAACGCTCGCTTGTATGGACACGCAATGCCCAGCCCTTGTTTCCCTTTCCTGTTGTATGGTCCTCCTCGTGAGAGGTCTTGCTAGTTATGGCCGGTTGGCTTGCATCTCTTCAAGCCAGGTGGCAATCCATTGGTATTCGTGACGAACGCGCTGGAGATGAAAGGTGAGGACACGATGGGCATTAGACATCGAGATACTTGTGCCGGGAGCCCACTCTCCCTCAGTGGCCATCTGTTGCATGTGCTGGAGATAGTCTAGGCATCCCTCGAGATAGACCAGGCGTTTGTTGAGAATCGCCTCTCGCTCCGGCGGGCCAAGAAACTCGAAGAACGCGACACGCGTAAAAAACTCAGCGTCATTGCCAGCGTGTTCGGCGGGAAAATCGCGCAGAGCGGCTTGGAGCAACTCAATCCCACGCTCCGTCAGCTGATAGAGATGCCGATTGGGCTTGCCTTCTTGGGGGATGACCTGCCGGGTCACGGCACCCATCTCTTCAAAGCGTTTGAGAGTGAGGTAGAGCGTCTTGTTGTTGAGAGGGACCATACCACCAAATGCCCGCTCGGTATCCTTTTTGATCTCATAGCCATGCCGTGGGCCTTGGCGCAGCATGGCGAGAATGACAATTTCGCTGTACATATAATCCTGTCCTCTATGATACTGTTACTTATGAGAATATATCATAGATAGTTGCGGATGTCAAGAGGGTTGCGTGAGCGGCGTAGGTGCCTTCCGTTTGATGCCTTGATACGGTTTCGGTATCACTTCTCGGGGCGGTTTATGCTGTGACAAAGTGAGGTAGTTGAAGCAGTCACGGTAATTTGGCCACCTTCTGCGCAGCAAGAGTGCAAAAGGTCGAGCGAATTGTAAAGGAGAGTTGGCGCCCATCGGGCAAATGCGGTGATGCCTGATTGACACGTTCACACAACAGCGCCAAGTCCCGATTGAGCACGCGATCGTTAAACGGACACAGTTCAACCTGAACCGTTGTGGAGTTCTGCGTGATCGTACCAGGGAGTTGAAAAAATGGCAGCAATCGCTTCCAGGTGGCCTGTGCATAGGATGGCGGGAAATAGTTGTCACGTACCCATGTAGGTTTCAATGGAAGCGCGAACGCGAAATGAGCTGAAATCGGCAAAATCAAGCGGTACTAAGCGCGAAAAATTTCAACGGAAGTGCGAAAAAAGGACAGATTTTCAGTGTAACTGCGAAATAAGTGTCTCTCTCGACTGTCGAGAGAGACAAAGTTCCCTAATGTGTGGACGGTGATACAGCGACGCGTAATTCCTCCCCACGATCTGGCTCACTTTGGGGAGTGATGGCTTCTCACCTCGCAACAGAAGCTGAGCGATGGCATGCTCTACGCGGCTGACCAGTTCGTTTTCACGCTGCTGTCGGCTTTCATTTTGTGCGCATTGAAGAATTGCTCTGACCTGTGGGTCCCCTCTCAATGTCCCTAACGATATCCCAATCTGTTCACTGATGCTCCGGTGGGTGAGAGAGGTGCCAAGTGCTTGTGCCTGCTCAATGGCGCCCTGCACCATTTTGAGGAGGTCATGCGGTGGCCCACTGTAAGCGATTTGTCTCAACTGCGCTTTGACACGTGGGTAGACCATTAGTGCCGTGCGCGTCATTCCCAAGAGATCCGCAATGCGTTGCTGGCTGACACGCGATCCTCGTACCCTCAAATCGTCGATGGCTTGTTTCACCAGTTTGACTAATTCCTCTTCTCGTTGGTTCTTTATCCATACTCCCTGACGCACTTGTCCTTTGAGACATTCCGTGAGTAGCGAGTCTACCTGAGGGTAGCATCTCAAACGGCTGGTTGAGATACCAACGAGGTTTCTAATGGTTCTCGCCGTTACCGGCCCACCTTGCCTCTTCAAGTGCTGGATGGCAGCCTCGACGTGTTTGAGCGTCTGTTCTTCGCTGAGAGGGACAAGAAGCTCTTGGTGGCGATCCGTGTCAAAGACCTCTAGGAGCGAGCATGAGAGAGCATCGGCATACTGCGTGTAGTCATGTAAGCTTGCCTTCTTGAGGCTACTTCCCTGTTCGATATCCATGATTACTGATATCTCTTGACCTGTCAGGAAAGCAACCTCTGTGATCTGGAGACCCTGCCGTTGCCGCAATGCCAGACACTGTTTTCCAACCATCTTTACCTGAGCCTCTTCCCATGGTCTTTGCAGGGGGCTGAGAAGCATCTTCAGGTCTCGCGTGTGTCTGCGGGTAGGCTGCAGGATCTCGTCGCTGAGACGGGTCTGCTGGCATGTTCTCAGGTCTCCTCGGCACGTAGGGCACCTGGCAAGTTGAGGAGGTGATGTCAGGAGAGGAGGAAGCGATCCGCAGTGGCTGCACTGATCAAGAAGTCTTACTCCATGCTCCGTGCAGCCAGGCAGCACCAGGAAGCGCCAGAGCAGCGAGTAGAAAGGAGGGTCGCACTCGGCTAAACATGCAGCGCAGTAGCGTAAAGAGGATGCGAGGCTCTCCCTGAGAAATTGGTGGAGAGAGTGTGGATACGTTGAACATCCAAAGCGTCGGATGAGGGAGTGAAAAGTCGTCTGCAGCAAACGCTCTTCTGGACACCCTGTGATGTGGGCTAGACCTGCGTAGAAGGAAGGAGCAGGGTAATCAGGAGAGTTGTACAAACTTTCCTGTCTGCGTCGGGGGCTTCCTACCAGTGCTACGAGCTCGCGGATGGACTGGAATCCATTCGCTTCAGCAAGACGTATCAGGTAACTGGTAAAGGATTCGAGTGGTTGTGGTTGTGGATGCAACGGTAACACTTTCCAAATAGCTCGCTCTCGATCAACCCACTGTTCTGTTTCCATGACGCGCGTTTACCTCTTTTCTCTTTGACGGATGAGGTTCAGAAAGTCGATAACCTGTTTTGTCTGGATATCTTTCCACGAGGCTTCAAGCGTCTCTTGCTGCAATGAAGCGTGGCTCCCTTCGATTGCTCGTCGGCAACCATCACGAATCAGAATCATGATGTCGCGCAGAATGCCACCAGTCCACTGTTCGATGAGTGCCGCGGGTCCAGGGTTGCCGCCACTGGTTCTCATGGAAAGATGCGAATCCTGGCTGAACGGCAGGAACAGTTCAATCGTTGCCAGCAGGTCATCTAATCTGGTTCCCGTGTATTGCTGGAGTTGAAAGACATCATTCCAGCGTCCTTTGATTTCTGCGTCTCCTTCCGTCCAGGTAATGGGATGGGTGGCGGCACAGATGATGGGGATACCACGGGTCATATTCGAGACCTCTAAGACTCGGCGCTTCAATTCAGGACGCGTAATGTGCTCAACCTCATCGATCACAATCTGTTCGACGCCGCATTTCTGGAAATACAGCACGAGTTTCATGAGCAGCATTTCTTCGTTGTCGCGCGTAGCGTAGGTCTGCCCGCACTCCAGCAGCATGCGCCACAGCAGTGGCCGCGCCGTGTTTTGGCTGACGGGTGCCTGGATGCCGATGATCGGGACATGATTGCGCTCCTTTTCCACGACTGGCAGATGATTGAACATGAGCCAGTCCAGGTAGGTCGTCTTGCCCATCCCTGATTCTCCTCCGAGCAAAAAATTGCGCGTTTGTCCAAGGGAGCGATAGCCTCTTACCTTCGCAATCTTGTCATCAAGCTTGCGTAGATCAGCCGTCATGAAAAAGAGGAAAGAGTTGAGCCAGAGCAGGCGTTCCTCTCTGGTCAGCCTGACGAACTGCTGGGCGAACTGCTCACGAATCACGCACACTCCCAGGCACTTGAGCACGCTCTCTGGAATGGAGAGCGGTTGTTTGACCAGGGTCATTGCCATGCGTCGTCGCACATTGGAGATATGGACCGATTGCTGTAATTCCAGTACATTGTTGCCACTCAGCGGGATGAGTTGTTCTTCTAACTGATGGTCAATGCGCTGCCATTCTGCTTGCCACGTTCGCAGGTTGGCGAGACGACGGCTGACGTCCAATGACGGATCGAGCGGTACTGTTGTCATCATCGATCTCTCCTTACCCGTGCAGGAAGCGAAGGACACGCTCCGTTTCCGCGTCTGGAGCCTCGTTTGGGGACGGTTCTGTTGTGTGTTTTAGCTCCTCCATGGGCCTCTCATGGGGCTTGGAGCCGTGGCACTGAGTAGACATTGGCTTTGATCTGGATCGTGCTGAATTGACTGACCGTGACACGGATTTCTTGACAAGGGGAAAGCGTCGTGGTCGGAAGAGGCTGAAGCGCCTCCCGTTCCTGGGCAAATGCACCACTGCGCTTGAGATTGCGGGTGCGAACGAGATCGGCGAGAAAGCGCTCGTAGGCTTCACGGCTCTGAAAATCGCGACTGGCTCGCACACGCAGTGCCTGATCGACCGCCGTTTTGAATTGGTGATGGGATTGCTCGACATCGCCATTTTCATGGGCGATGCTCACATTGTTCTTGGTGGGCTGCATGCCATAATGAGCCATCAGCGCATCATAGCGCTTCGTCCAGTCTTTGGTGTGTTCCTTGCCCGCGTTCTTCACCGCGGCTGTCAAATGATCGGTGCGATGTTGCACAGGCACACCACCGATCTGCCAGAGCGCTTTCTCAATGCCCTCGGCCAGCGCTTCAAACGATTCGCTAAAACAGATGGAGACCGCTTCCACATTGGAGTAGGTGAGTACAAAATGATGCACCATATGTGGGAAAGGAACGTCAGTAATCGTGACACCCAGATCCTCCATATGGGTAAAATCAGATTGTCCTCGTTCACCAGGGACGTGCTGTTGGGCAAACATCACCTCGCGATCGGGCCCGTGTAAGACGCGCCACTGTTGAATATGACGTTGTAAGGTACGCACCTGTGTGGGTCGATAGCGATCAGGATGTCGTTCGCACAGGAGGGCAAAGAGCGTAGAGCCTTGCAACGCCGGATCACGCTCCAATTGAGAGACGACCCAAGGCCAGTCCTTTTCGAACGGGTCGATGCGTGTTTTCCAATCATGCGGGCGTGTGAGTTGAGAAGGCAGGGCGGCTGCCTGCTCATACTTGCGGGCCGTTCGTTCCCCGATCCCGGCTCGCGCCGCCGCAACTCGTTGGGTCATTCCTTTCCTTCTTTCTTGCAGATAAAGTCGAATTTCTGTATCCTTTTTCACATGACACCTCTCTTTGATATTCGAGTCGTGTCATGTTAGGCCTTCTCCTGGGCATGTGTCCAGAGGGGTGGCCTTTCTTTTTCTGTGCTATCGCGCATCGCTAATGCGCAGTGTGGGCCGGGTCCTGCGCATTAGCAAAACTGTCTGGCGTTCGACCTCAAGATTCTTGCGAGCTTGGGCCTGCTGTCCCTTCCCTGCCTCCATGCCAACCCTACCGGGACAACAGGCCCCGCTCGCATCCTCCGCAGTTTGCCTCGACTGCCTCCCTCCCAATCCACTCTCCACCTCAGGCGAGCAAACTGCGGAGACGTGCCCCCACATCTCCTCCGTTCGTTCTCGCTGTTGCACATTCCTCCACATCTGTGTGATCCTCGAATGACCATACGCATTGAACATTCCAGTTTCCTCAAGGAGAAGCAGTCGACTGTATGATATGTCAAAATTGTCAATCGCCCTGGTTTCCTGTGTTGAGTTGCCACTGGATTCCCTTTCTCATCGGCATTTCTAATTGGCGGTACCGGCTGTTTATATTATCGTTCATCAAGCTGGCTTTAACTCCTCTCTGCATGGACTCGTTACCCCTGACGCTCCCTGGTGTCGGAAGGTTGGGCAGAGGGCGGCGGAGTCCACATGGTGTCGGCGACTGGTGGGGAGGCGACCGGCTGACACTTACCAGCTATTAGGGGTAGAAGCGGTAGAAGAGTATGGGGCTCGTCTGAGCGGGGCAGCCATCTCGTGTGAAGAAGAGGAGGACACACACACAGCAAAGGAGAAACCAATGGATGGAAACAGCCTCACCGATCCGCTGGCATGGGCTCAGGAAACGTTTGGAGCGGCCGAGCTAGGCGATCCACGACGAACCAGGCGCTTGGTACGCGTGGCGGCCCAGATGGCCGCTGATCCACAAGGCAACTTGCCCCGAGAGATGAGCGGAAACTGGGCCGATCTCAAGGCGGCCTACCGTTTGGTGCGAGCCGATGGGGTGAGCCATGAGGCAATCAGTCGCCCAGTCTGGCAGCAAACACGTCAGCAGGTGGAGCAAGAGTCAGGGGCCATGCTCATCGTGCATGATGATACGCAGTTGGATGATGGCTATCGTCCAGCCATCAGCGGCTTAGGGCCTATTGGCAATGGCAGCCATCGCGGCTTCTTCGTGCATACGGTGCTGGCGGTGGTCCCCAGAGGCAGCCGTGAGCGCGTGCTCGGACTGCTGCATCAAGAAGCCTGGGTGCGCCACCCCGCTCCTCGCCAGACCGATGGCCGCAAAGAGAGCAGCCGACAGCGACGAGAGCGGCCACGGGAAAGCGAGGTGTGGACGCGAGCGGTGGAGCAGGTGGGTTCGCCTCCGGCGGGAGAGGTGTGGATCCATGTGGCAGACCGGTCTGCCGATATGTTTGCCTTTTTGCAGCGCTGTCGCCAGATGGGAACCTTCTTCCTGGTGCGAGCAGCCCAGAATCGACGTGTCCTCAGTGAGGAGGAGCAGGCCGAGCCCGAACTGGATCATCTGCTCGACCGAGCCAAATCCTGGCCAGCGCAGGCGCACGGCAGCATCGAAGTGCCCAGTGAGCATGAACGGCGGGCAAGAACCGCACAGGTGCAGCTCAGTTGGGGATGCATGCACCTGCTCCCTCCTGAGGAAGGCCCGGACGCTGGACGTGATTCCCTGCAGATCTGGGTGGTGCGGGTGTGGGAGCCGGAGCCACCTGGCAAGGAGGAAGCCCAGCGAGAGTGTGTGCCCAGCCAGAAACATGGGTCCAACAGGCGCCGGGAGCCGCAGAGCGAGGAGGTGGAAGCCTTGGAATGGATCCTGCTGAGTGCTCTGCCGGTGGAGAGCGTCGAGCAGGCCTGGCAAGCCGTGCACCATTACAGTTCGAGGTGGCCGATTGAGGATTTCCATCGTGGAGTGAAAACGGGGTGCAGCTTGGAGCAGCGCCATCTGCAGGAGCAAGGCAGTTTGGAGAATCTGCTGGCTATCGTCTCTCCCATAGCCGTGCGCTTGCTGCAGGTGCGCAACCTGTGTCGAGAATAACCCGAGCAGCCAGCCATGGTGTGGGTCGAGCCAGAGGAGGCGCAGGTGATCGCCTCACAGCAAGGCGTGGCGGTCGAGCAGCTGACCATCAAGCAGTTCGTCTTCAGTGTGGCTCAGCTGGGAGGATTCTTGCGACGTGCCTCCGATGGGCCACCTGGCTGGCAAACGCTGTGGCAGGGCTGGCTGCGCTTGCGTTGGTTTGTCGCTGGCATGCGTTTTGCTGCTGATGCTCGTCTCGACCATTATGCCCGTTCTCCCTGAACTTCTAGGTAAGTGTCAGGGCGACCGGTGGGGCCTGGCGGCGCCCGGCGAGGCCGCCCACAGCGCCAATGCCCGCTCCCAGACCAAGCTCTAAGGTGACCGTCACGATCAGGGCGAGGACGATGCCAACAACGGCGATCGTGTGTAATGCACCTGGCGAGAGGCTCCTGCCACTTTGTGCGACCTGATTGAGGGCCTGCGTGATCACCTGTCCATTGGTCGCATTTTCAACGATGACGAACAGCACCACGATCAGGCTTCCAATCAGACCCGTGACCAGTCCGACCAGCGCGCCGGTACTCACTCTGCCGGTCTGGCGAGCGGCGAACAGGCCAATCACGAAAAACGCGATCAGCCACACGAGAAGATCAAGGATCGTCTTGAGCGATCCAAGGAGGAACTGTGACATGATGATCTGGATCACACCCAGCACGACCCCACAGATCGCTCCCCATTTCCAGATGAACGCGGCGCCTCCCCGGCGCGCACTACTCTGTTCTTGCATTTGAATTCCTTTCCTATTGGAGGAGGCGAGCAGAGCCGTGCTTGTTGGATAGGATGCCTGCCAGCACGTATTATTACGATTTGCAATAGCATTTATAACATATTGTTATTCCTGATGTCAAGGGTATCTGTTCAGAGAATCCTCTCCTGTCCCATGGGTGCCCCGGCACATGCTGCCGACCTCGACAGCTCAGACACTTCCTGAGAGGCCAGCAGACGAGAGAGCGGCTCTCGCTTGCTCGCAGGTGCGGCTGCGCATGCTCATCTCGGGAACGCGCCCGCCAGGTGAAAAAGAAGTGGAGATGCTACCCCTTCTCGTTGGGAAGAGTATACAGCCGGAAACTCACAAAACGGTCTCATTCAGATTCTCTCACATCACAAGCACATCACTATCTTCGACGCGTCCGTGAGAGACCTTAGCCAGAGCTGACGCGCTGGATTGCAGTCTCGGTTTCCACCTGTTGGACACCTCCTCACGTTCACTATTCGTCCTTCGTGTTGCATTCTTGGTGCGCAGAAGAAAGCCAACATACCGTGAGTCCCTGCTGATATGGGCAGTTATGTGGAATAAACGCGCCAGAAATTGGGTTACACAACACAAAAAGCTGTTTGCGGAAAGGCGAGTCACAAGACAGAGACAGAAAGCGAGCATGATACACGATGAACAACACCCATGACAGAAGCGCTGATGCGAAAGCCTTGCACGACCTCTTTCAAGTGAGCAAGGATGGCTGGAACCAGGGTGATGGACAAGACTACGCTGCCTCCTTCATAGAAGATGCTGATTATATTCTCTGGAATGGAACCCACCTCAAGGGACGCCAGGCCATTGCAGCCGCGCATCAGCAGCTCTTTGAGACGCGTCTTCATGGCAGCCGACTCGAAGGCTTCATCAAGCACATCCGCTTCTTGAGCGACGACATCGCACTGCTACACCTGCATAGCAGCCCACAGATAAGAGGCCAGGAGGTTCCTGCGCCAAAACAGTATTCCATCCAGACCCTGGTCGGTATCAGGCAGGCCGATGGGTGGCGCTTCACCTCTTTCCAGAATACCTTGATTCAAAGGAGATGAGGTCTGGCCGTTCGTCACGGGTACATTTTGAGGATCTGCGGACGAATTTTGCAGTTCTATGGGACGTCGTCTCTTTTCGGCGTTTTCGCACCGAGAGGCCTTCTGACCTTGCTTTGTTCTAGCAGTTTATTAAAGGATGAGCTTATCCCCAAAGCTGTATCAGAGCCGAGATAGTGGTCATTGGGCCTCCTAAGGTATGTGATCATTTTCCCTTCTTGAGAAGGCTCATTTCACCACTCTGCCGCTCCTCTTTACCTCCTCGTTGCGCACGTCTTGGGAGGTTCTACCTGTTTGGTGAAGGTGCAAGAGGCGAGCCGTTTGATGCCCATCCGGTATGCTATGATACAAGAGTAAGGGAGAGAACCACACAGTGGCGGACGAAATCATCATCATACTGAATATGATCTCGTCGTGATGAACCCTTTGTGGGTCAGTTATCGAGTAACACGTCGAGAAATACGCTATACTAAGGTGACTCAGTCTCTCTCAACCATTTCAGATGCAGAGGTTCATCATGCAGAACCTGCCAATGGGCACTGTCACGTTGCTGTTCACCGATATTGAGGGATCAACACGTCTGCTTACTCGCCTCGGAGAGCGCTATAGCGAGATGTTAGCCAGGTGCCGGCACCTGCTGCGTAGCGTGTTCGCCGACTTTCATGGCTATGAAGTAGATACACAAGAGGATGCCTTCTGCGTGGTCTTTGCTCGTGCCGCTGATGCGGTCGCCGCAGCAGTCGCCGCGCAACGTGCTCTTGCCACTCACGCCTGGCCAGAAGGCATAGCGGTGCATGTCCGGATGGGCATGCACACCGGTTCACCCGCCCTGGATGCCGAAGGCTATGTGGGAGTCGATGTCCATTATGCCGCCCGCATTATGGGTGCCGGACACGGAGGACAGGTGTGTTGGTGACCAAATGCATGATCCCGCCCCTGCGTGCCCAGCTCCTTCCTCGCGAGAGCCTGCTCGGGATCCTCAACCAGAGTCGCTCGGTTCCCTTGACCCTGCTCTCGGCCCCCGCAGGTTTTGGCAAAACGACGCTGCTCTCGATCTGGGTTAGAGAGAGCAGCGGCCAGATCGCGTGGCTGACACTCGATGAGCAGGACAATGATCCGGCACGCTTCTGGATCTATATGATTGCCGCCCTTCGGCACAGCGGTTCGCACCTTTCCGCAATAGGCGAGGCGACGGAAGCGATGCTGCATTCCCCACAGCCTCTTTTGTTGACAAACGCGCTGACTGCACTCATTAACGAGCTAGCCACACGTGCGCAGGATATTGCGCTGATACTGGATGACTATCATCTGATTCGAGAACAGGCCATACATGACTCGCTGCAGTTCCTCCTCGATCATCTTCCTGCCTGTCTGCATGTACTCCTTGCCGGCCGAAGCGATCCTCAGTTTCCTCTTGCTCGTCTGCGCGCACGAGGACAGGTCATCGAGATACGCGAGACCGATCTGCGCTTGAACGGCGACGAAGCCGCCGGGTTTCTGACCCAGGTGATGGGGCTCGCTCTCTCAACGGAAGAGATCGCCCGCCTGGAGCAGCGCACGGAAGGGTGGGTTGCCGGACTCCAACTGGCGGCCCTCTCTCTGCGCAGACACCATGATGTCTCCGCCTTTCTCCAGGCGTTCACCGGTAGTCACCGCCTGATCCTGGATTATGTGTACGAGGAGATCCTTGCGCCCTTACCTGAGTCGCAGCAGCGTTTTCTGCTCCAGACATCGGTGCTTGAGCGGATGAATGCCGAGCTCTGCCAGCAACTTTCCGGGGAGCAGGAGAGCCAGCAGATGTTGGAGTCTCTGGAGCACGCCAATCTCTTTCTGGTTCCCCTCGACGAAGAACGGCGCTGGTATCGCTGGCACACGCTCTTCCGCGAAGTGCTGCTGACCCGTTTACTGGCGAAGGAGCCGGAGCAGGTGGTGCGCCTGCACCGGGAGGCGGCCCTCTGGTATCAGCGACAGGAATGGCCGCACGAGGCGCTCTCCCATGCGAGGGCTTCGGGTGACTATTTCTTCGTAGCCGAGTTGCTGGAGGGTTACGTCGAGCGTTTGTCCCAGAAAGGGGAGCTCCAAACACTGCTCGCCTGGATCAAGCAGCTTCCCCAGGAGGTCTTGTACGCGCATCCTCGCCTGGCCACGAGCTACATCTTAGCGTTCCATGTGCTGTACCCGTTCTCTCCCCAACAACAAGAGGAACTGGCCTATCTTGAGCAACTGCGAGCAGGCGTGGAGCAGGCGCTGCAGCGCGCAGATCAGCTAGCTGTACCAGAAGCCGAGCAGGAACGACTGCGCCACCGGCTCATCATCCTCGATGGCTGGGAACTGGTGGTGGAGGCGCTCGCCGATGGAGATGTAGAGCAACTGAGCAGGCTTGCCGAGCAGACTCAGGGCTTGCCTCCCGATGACGACACTATGTGGCAACTGAATCGGCTGGCGCCGTTTGCCATCGCCTGGCGTATGGCGGGCAATTTCCCGCCGATGGTGGCTGCCTTGCAGGATATGAGGAAGAAAACCCGGCTGATGCAGAATCACTACCTGGAAGCTCAGTCCCTCTGGGGGCTGATTATTGCCCTGATCGGCACGGGGCAACTCTCGCAGGCGCATGAGCGAGGCCTTGAACTCCACCAGTTGGTTGACCGTCTGGGGGAGCCACTCCCCTTGGCGGCGTATCCCGATCTCTTTCGAGCTCAGTTGTCGTACGCGTGGAATCAGCTGGAGGTCGCACACAGCGAGGCCCTGATCGCCATTGAGAAGACGGCGCCCTTGCAGTACATGGATATTCTCATGGTGGCCTATGAGGTGCTGGTGCGTACCTGCATCGCCCAAAATGATCTGACGGAGGCTGAACGAGCCCTCCACGAGATGGAGCAGGTGCACACAAGCGCCGGGATCCCGCTCTTTCGCCCCTGGATTGAAAGTCTCCAGGTCCATCTCTGGCTGGCTCAGGGCAACCTGTTGGCGGCAGTGGATTGGGCCGAGCACACCCCCTACCGTCATGAGGACCTCGCCTATAGCCGTGAAATTGCCTCCCTGGCGCTTGCGCGTGTCTTGCTGGCCGATCGACGGTATCCAGAGGCTTTGCAGCTGCTCGCAGCACTCCTCTCCAGAGCCGAGCAGGTGGCGCGAGTGGGAAGCATCGTCTCCATTCTGTCACTGCAGGTCGCTGCTCTGCAGGCATCGGGAGCCTCGCAAGAGGCGCTGCGCGTGCTTGATCGCCTGCTCACCCAAGCCTCGCCAGAAGGATACCTGCGCGTCTTCCTCGATGCGGGAGAGCCGATGCACGCTGCTCTCGGGGTATGGCTCAAGTCGTCGCAACGGGCAGTTTCACCTACCCTTGTTGCTTACGCACAGACGGTGCTCACCGCCTTTGCCAGCGAGCAGCGAGAGATCCTGCAGCAGGGGACTATCCTTCCTGTCTCCCAGGCGCTATCATCCGCTTCATCGGATTCACGCGCTCCCTCCCAGGCTGCGCAACAGCTGCTTGAGCCGCTTACCCCACGCGAGCTGGAGGTCCTGCACTGGCTTTCCGCAGGGGCCACCAATCAGGAGATTGCCAACCAACTGGTGGTTTCACTCGCCACGGTCAAGAAACATGTGGCGAATATCTTAAGCAAGCTGGGAGCCGAGAATCGCACGCAGGCCATTGCACGTGCCCGCACGCTCTCATTGCTGTAGCAAGTGATCGAGCGGCCCCTCCATCGCGGCCTTGCCAGGTTCGCACCTTCTTCGTTTCAGGATGGTATTGGTAGGAAGCGCGAAGAGTGATCAGGATGCGCGGGCGACGAGTGAGCGCTGGTGCAGATATCCCTTGGACAAACCACTTCTCATCTGGTATGCTTCAGCAGAAGAGTGTCAATTCCGTTCGTTCTCGCACGGCTGATTGAGTCGCCCGATCTGCTCGCGGCAGCCAGCCGATGGCGGGCGTGGGGACTGATGGCGGGCCCGACTGATCGATCAGTATCGATCTGTTCCACAGTGCGGGCCGCACCATGCGCGGAGTGAGTGAAGAGCAAAAAGCATGGGCACGGTTGTCCCTGTCAAGCAACCGGAGTGACAGCCACCTCGAAGAATGTCTCCTTCTGTGGCTCGAATACCATCCACTGGTCGCGAGCTGCGCGCGTGGCCATAGTGGCCCTCAGTGTGCGAGAGCCTCTCGCCTGCCGACGCCTCTGCACGCTCCAATCACCATTGGGTACGTGATTGAGCCGCGATCGGTTTTTGGCGGAAAAGGCGAGGAGAGTCGCATTGAGAGAAGCGCATACAAAGAAGCACAGGAAAGGAACAGGTATAGATGGAACTCCAGCACAACAAGCAGCAATCGCGAGAATTGAGTTCGCAACTCGTCACAATCATGACAACCGAGCATTATAACCTGCAAACGGGCAGAGCGATGACGGTTTCAGAAGCCAATGGCCGGGCCAGCCTCTTTGTCGGGGCCGTGTCTTCTGGCCTGATCGCCCTCGCCCTGGTGGCACAACTCTCGCACCTGGGCACGGCCTTTTTGGTCTTTAGCCTGGTGGTGCTTCCCACGCTCTTGTTTATGGGGCTGATCACCTTTGGGCGCCTCATGCAATCAGGCCTGGCCGATGTGACGTATGCTCGCGGGATCAATCGCATCCGGCATCTCTACCTGGAATATGCCCCGGACATGCAGCCGTACTTCATCCTTGGATCGCATGATGATGAGGAACTCCTCTTGCGGCAGGAGTCGATGCTCCCCACCTGGGTGCAGAGCTTCTTCGGGATGGCGAGCATGGTCGCTGTCATCACGAGCGTGCTCGCCGGCAGCTTTCTTGGCATGCTGTTCATCCTGTTCGCACTCCCCTTGTGGGGCTGTATCGTTGCAGGAGGAATGGGATTTCTCGGAAGCCTCGTGCTGCTGCAGATCTATCAACAAGTGCAATGGGTGCGCCTGAGGAAAAGCATTCCTGTCAACTTTCCCAGACAACCGATTGCATAGGTCCACACATCCTTTGGTTTTTCTTGAAAGCATGACAGTGTACAAGGGGTTGATGGTTCGCGCGCAAGATGAGGAGCTTCTTACACAATCAATGGTTGAGCTGCTCACTCTTCGCGCGTGACTGGCTCACTCGTCGCCCGAATTCCTGCTCACTCTTCGCGCTTACTACCAGGTATCCTTTTGGCTACCAAGCGCACTGCTCTCCTTGTGGATACGCTCGCACTGGAGCGTATCCGCGAGAGTATCCTTTTGACCACTGCATTCCACCTGCCAAAGCAGTATCCTTCTTCATAGACGAGGAAAAGCAATCTGAAGGGAGTTCAAGCCTATGAGGTATGTCATCCGGGTGAAAGGACACCTGGACCCCTTCTGGCAAGAGTGATTCGAGAACCTCTCGATCACGCACCAGAGTGATGGCACATCACTGCTTACAGGTCAACTCCGTGACCAGGCAGCGCTCTATGGCATCCTCTGCAAAATGCGCGATCTGGGGCTGACGCTCCTCGAGCTTCGCACGAGTGCATCCGAACCGCCTCCAGAGGAGTGAGAAGCGCTGATCACGACTGCTCTCAATCGCCTCGCTTGTGTGGACGATACAGAATGCTTCCTACAGTGATTGAAGACAGACAGAAAGAAGGAGTAAAAATGAACACCACATCCTATCAACCCATCGACGATACCACCACATCGGTGCTAAATGGCGAAGGTTTCGCCAATTCAGTGGCGCAGGCTTCCCCAGTAGCCCGGTGGCTCGCACTCGGCGCCATCTCCGGCCCGATTCTGTTCACCCTGGCCTGGGTCATCCTCGGCGCGCTCAGCCCGGGATACACCGCCTGGGGAGTCCGGATCGCACCCTACTCACCTATCAGCCAACCCATCAGCGGCCTGGGATTGGGTCCCACCGCCACATTCATGAACGCCGCCTTTGTCCTCAGTGGACTCCTGATACTGGTCGGTGTGGTCGGCATCTTCCTGAGCATCAGAGAGATGGGGGCCCTTGCGCGTTGGAGCTGCATCGTGCTGCTCGTGCTCTTGCCACTGGGCATGGTGGTAGACGGCTTCTTCACGCTGGAGTCGTTCCTGCCCCATACGGCCGGCTTCCTTCTGGGCTGTGCGACCCCGGTACTCAGCTTCGCGTTCATCGGGCTCATGCTTCGCCGAGTCGAGGGCTTTCGGCGGTTCGGCTCCTGGCTGCTGCTGGGTAGCCCGCTGACGCTAGCGCTGCTGATCGTGTACTTCCTGACCTTCACGCCCACCGTGGCTGGAATTCAAACTGGAGTGGCAGGCCTCGTGGAACGCATCTTGATCATCGAGGTCCAGGCCTGGTTCGTGGCCCTTGGCTGGCTGGCCTTCCGCCGGGTGTCTCGTTCCATCGGTTTGTAGCACGAGAGGCAAGAGGGCTGGCTGCTCATGGAGTAGCCGGCCAGTAGCATCGCACAGCCAACACCATGAAAGGATTTCAACACATGAATACGAACACCGGCGGCAACACACAATCGACGTCACTTGTGCAGGAGCCCTATACCATCGGCTTCGTCACCTCGAAAGATGGGGCCACCATTGGCTATCGCCAGCTTGGCCATGGCCCTGCTCTCGTGTTGGTGCAAGGTGCCATGGGATCAGCCCAGAACTTTATGCAGCTCGCCGGGTTGCTCTCTGATACCTTCACGATCTATGTACCCGACCGCCGTGGCCGTGGCCTGAGTCCCCTCCCGTACAGTACAGATTACAGCATCCAGAAGGATGTGGAAGAGGTGGACGCGCTCCTCTCGAGAACGGGCGCTCACTCCGTCTTCGGACTCAGTTCAGGGGCGCTCATCTGCCTGCAGGCAGCACTCGCACTGCCCGCCATTCATAAAGCTGCCGTCTACGAACCAGCGCTCTTTCTGAAGAGCTCGGAGCCGACGGCTTTTGTGACGCGCTTCGAACGGGAAATGGCTCAGGGGAAGGTGGCCGCAGCCCTCGTCACGGCCATGAAAGGAGCGCAGATGGGCCCGCCGATCATGCCGCGCTTTCTGCTCGAATCACTGACGAACAGGGTGATGAAAAGCGAGGAGAAGAAAGGCAGTGGCGAGTACTTGTCCATGAGGGAGCTTGCTCCGGCACTCCACTATGACTTTGAGGTCGTCGTCGAGATGAGTGGGAAGCTGGAGAGCTTCAAGGCCTTGCAGACTGAAGTGCTATTGCTCGGCGGCAGCAAGAGTCCGGCGTACTTGAAAGGTGCCCTTGACGCCCTGGAGCAGGTCTTGCCACATGTCGCACGGATCGAGTTCCCGGGACTGGGGCATGGATCTCCATGGAATTACGACAAACAACGGAACCCAGACGGCAAGCCGGAAGTGGTGGCACAAGCACTACGCCGATTTTTTGCCGAACAGGAGCGTTCCTGACACGACACGGAGCGCTCCTGTTTGCAGACGAAAGGAAGGAACGAACATGAACACCTCAACACAGCATTAGAGCGACGAAGCAACCATACCAGTGCTGATTGGTGAAGGATTCACCAAACCAGCGGGGCAGGCTTCCTCGGTGGTAACCCGCTGGCTTTCGCTTGGCGCGGGCGCCGGCCCGGTCCCGGGCACACTCGTCTGGATCGTCCTTGGCTGTGTGCGCCCAGGTTACTCACCCATCAGTCAGCCCGTAAGCGCACTCGGTATCGGTCCTGACGGCGCTTTCATGCTCGACGGACTGCTGTGCATTGTTGCCGTAATTGCCGTTTTTCGAGGTCTGAAAAATGAGCTGGGCACAGCAGCATGCTGGACTTGCACGGCTCTGCTCCTGCTCTCACCATTCGGTCTCCTGTGGGTTGGCGTGTTCACGATGAACACGCTCGCCCTTCACCTGGTAGGTGCCCAGCTCGCATTCGCCACGCCGATTCTCGCGCTTTCGATCGCAGGATTCGTGCTGAGCCATATACCGCACTGGAGACGATTCGGGACGTGGATGCTCGTGAGCGGAGGTCCGCTCACGCTGGCTCTCCTGGTCGGGTTCATTACGAGTGTCCCTGTGTCTGAGAGCGTGTTTTGGAAATGGGCGAAGGACCTCACGTGTGATAAGCTGAATGGATGAGAACCATTTACCCAAGCACTCGAACCTTAGCGGAGTGGGAGACTCTGCAACGCCATCTTCCTCCCTTGCCCAAACGTGGCAGGCCGCCAATTCACTCCTTGTACGCCATTTTTTCAGCGGGCCGAGCGCGAACGGCAGGGAAGGAACCCGCATCGAAGTCTCGCCATCATAGATGCCGAGACGCGTCAAAACGGTTGAGGAGTCAGCCGGGATCTGCGGCTACGATGCGCACAAGCACGTGAAAGGCCGGAAACGGCATCTCCTCGTCGATACGGATGCCGCATAACGCCTTCGATCTACGTCACTCCTGCCGATACGCACGACACCAAAGGGGCCCGGTGTCTGCTCGCAGGACTCACGTTCTTCGTGCCTCGCCTGAAAACAATCTGGGCAGACGCTGCCTACCGCGGGCAGGAGTTAGCTGAGTGGTGCCAGGACGAGGGGGGCTCTTATCTGGAGGTCGTAGAACGGACGCCAGGCACACGCGGTTTCAGTATTCAGTCCCGCAGATGGGTGGTGGAGCGAACATTCGGGTGGCTTTCTCGTCAGAGACGCTTAAGCCTGGGATTACGAGCGAAAAGTACCCGCCTTGTGAAACCCTCATCCAGATAGCAATAATTCGACTGCTCCTCACCCGTCTGGGCCGGAGCATGAGCACTGGTGCGAATGGAGCTGGGGAAAGCACTCTCCATGTGGGAGAAGTTTACACGAAACATTTTGCAAACGTACAGCCTGGTTGAATTGAGCTCTAGAGCAGACAAGAGGGGGTATGGACATGAATGAGCATACTCAACTCCCGCCGCAACCGACCAGTTCGCTTCAACAATTTGATGTCCTGATTTGGGAATGGACGATGGTGGGAACCCATCCCGCTTTCCTATCCGCAGCGCATGGGCGTTCTTCTTTCGAATGGCTGATGGAAGGGGGCCTACTGCTTTGGCATTTTGAGTGGGAACGCCCTGGCCCGCCGAGCGCTCTCAGTGTCATCGGCCATGACGACTCGGTGGAAACATGTTCCATGCTCTATGCCGATGAGCGGGGGGTGGCAAGGATCTATCAGATGAGTCTAGCAGGCGGTGTGTGGAAGATGTGGCGAGAGTCGTCGGGCTTCTCACAACGTATGACTGGCACGGTAAGCTCGGATGGAAACACTAGTACCTGTCATGGAGAGTTGTCGCGTGATGGTTCACATTGGGAGCAGGCCCTGGATGTGACGTATACCAGAAAGCACTGAAAGATGTCTGTTCGCCGCCGACCTCATCTCCCCAGCGTGAGGGCAAGGCCAGTAACATCTTATCAACCTGCTTATCTGCCTTGCCCAGCTCCCTGATTTTCTCACCTTCTGCGATTCGGAAGTCGCG
>Ga0137377_10000549_pt1 | contig 23235 bp, 21 predicted proteins | sample SagtaG_22_FD_104815 | JGI IMG/M metagenome (GOLD analysis project Ga0137377, IMG submission 104815) | Vadose zone soil microbial communities from Sagehorn Ranch, Mendocino, California, USA - Sage2_L_40_16 metaG | ecosystem: Environmental > Terrestrial > Soil > Vadose zone | place: USA... | reverse complement strand
TCGCCGAGGCTGACGAGGCACTGGGGCGAGCGCGCCGCGCGGCACAGGCGGCGCGGGCAGCGGTGGCGGCGGCGCAGCGAGACCGCGCGGCGCTGCGGGAGGAGGAGAACGCAGCCTGGTCGGCGCTGCGCAAATCCCGTGACACGGTGGTCGGGCTCGGCGCACCGCCCGCACGCGAGGAGGACCTGGCCGCGGCGTGGCACGCGCTCGCGCAGTGGGCCGCTGCGCGAGGTGGCGAGCGTGCGGCGCGCCTGCCCGAACTGGCGGCAGCGGCCGCGGCGCTGCGGCAGGAGGTCAGCGACCAGGTGGCAGGCCTGCGGGCGCTGCTGGTGAGGGCCGGCGTCGCCGCCGGGGCCGACCCGGCGCAGGCGCCGCTGCTCGTGGCCCGCCACCGGGCGCAGGCGGAAAACGGCCTGGAAAGGGTGCGCAGGGACCGCCGGCAGGCGGCGAAGCTGGACGCCCAGATCGCCGCCCGCCGGGAGGAGCAGCAGGTCGCGGCCATGCTCGGGAACCTGCTGCGGGCCGACGCATTCCAGGGCTGGCTGTGCAGCGAAGCACTCGACTCACTCGTGATCGAGGCTTCTGCCACGCTCATGGCCCTGTCCGGCGACCAGTACCAGCTCGACCGCGGCGGCCGTAACGACCTGGTCGTCATCGACTACAACGACGCCGGCACCCGCCGGCCGGTCCACACCCTGTCGGGCGGCGAGACGTTCCAGGCGTCACTCGCGCTGGCGCTCGCACTGTCGCACCAGGTCATCGGGCTGTCCGCGGGGATGCGCGACCTGAACTCGATGTTCCTCGACGAAGGATTCGGCACGCTCGACGCGAACACCCTGGATACGGTGGCCACCACGCTGGAGCGGCTCGCCGCGGACTCCGACCGGATGGTCGGCATCGTCACCCATGTCGCCGCCCTCGCGCAGCGGGCCGGTGTCCGGTTCGTCGTCAGCCGCGACGGCGCCACCTCGGTGCTGCGCAAGGAGCGGGAATGACCGCCGCGGCGCCGGACCGCGGCTCGTTCACCGTCGATCCGTGGGATCCCAGCTACGGCCTGGCGCAGCGGGACGAGCCCGACGGCGGGCTCGAGTCGTCGAGCGCGCAGCTCGACCTGGACGTTGAGGTGCCCGCCGCCCGATGGCGGCCCATCGATCCTGACCGGGCGGCGAGCCCGCCAGCCGCGTTGGTCTTCCTCGACGGCGTGCGCCGGATCGACGCACGCATCTGGGTGCACGGCGCGGGCCCGCAGCCGGCGCCGGGCATCGCCGCATCCTTCGCGGCCGGGCTCGTGTGCTGCAACGCCGTGGCGCGCATCGCCGGCGTCAGCGTGCAGCGGGGCCTGTTCACGGCGGCCCCGGAGGCGGCCGGCATCGCCACCCGCTACGCCATGTACCCGGCTCGGCTGGCGGGCGCCAGCGGGCCCGACCAGCTCTCGCTCGCGCTGCAGGGTGCCCTCGCCGAGGCCGAGGTCCAGCTGGCGCTGCGGTTTCGCGCCCGGCATCCGGACGGCGACGACCTGCTCGTGGTCGACGGGCCGCTGCGCGGCCGAAGCCACCTGGAGCGCACCGTGGGCTACGTCAAGACCCACCACGCGTCTTACCTGCCCGCCGCACAGGCCACCGTGGTCGCCTCGCTCGCGCCCGGCCAGCGCACGCCGGTTTTCACCATGGGCACGTCGTGGCGCCGCAGCTCCTGGTACCTGCGGCTGCCGAGCTCGCACGCCGCGGGGGGCCGCGGCGCTCCCTGGTCCGGTGTGGTGCGGCTCGAATGCTCCGCGGACCTCGCGCCGGCGCAGGCATCGCAGCTCGCCGGCCTGACCGCCCGGCTGCTGCCACCGCTGGCCAGCGCGCCGCACAAGGATCCGCGCGCGCCGCAGAACCTCGTCCCCATCGGTGGGCTCGAACGGGAGCTGCGCCACCGGCTGGGCGACCAGCAACTGCTCTACCGTGCCCTCCGCGCCGCCGCGGCTGCCTGACACCGCCAGTTCGCCAGCGGCGCGGCGCACCCGGTGACCGCGTCGCCGCGCCGGACCGGCGGCGTGAACTGGACCGGCGGCGTGAACTGGACCGGCGGCGTGAACTGGACCGGCGGCATAAGCGGGACCGGCGGCACGTTCGTGCTCACGGTGATGTGCGGCCGGCGGCGGCCAGGCGGCGGGGCACTGCCGCGATTTCCGGACCGATGTAGGCGTGCCCGCCGGACGGAGCGATGATAAGGCATGGATGATGGCAGATGAGTGGGCGCGAGGCGGCATGGCGGTCGGCCGAGGAGGCCGCCAGCGCGCTGGGGCCGGAGGCCGGCCTGATGGGCCGGCTCGACATGGCGAGCTTCGGCCGGTCGCTGCTGACGGTCATGGCGCGGGCGGCGGGCCGCCCGGCTGACGTCGCAGGCGCCGCCGTCCGCTTCGGCGCGAGCATGGCGATGGTGGGGCCAGCCGCGTTGCGCGTATGGTTCGGGCCGGACGTGGTGCCGCCAGTCCCGGCAGGCCCGGACAAGCGGTTCGCCGACGCGTCCTGGGCCGGCAACCCCGCGTACTTTGCCCTCCGCCAGGCCTATCTCGCCACCAGGCGGCTGTCGGACGATCTTCTGGCGGCCGGGCAGGGCGACGCGGTGGCCGACGCGAAAGCCGAGCTCGCCGCGGGCCTCCTCTTCGACGCGGTCGCCCCGACGAACTTCTGGCCGACCAATCCCGCCGCGGTCAAACGGGCGTTCGAGACGGGCGGCTTCAGCATTGTCGCCGGTGCCCGTAACTTCCTCGACGACCTGCTGCACAACAACGGCCGCCCGCGTCAGGTCGACACCCGGCCGTTCAAGCTTGGCGTGAATCTCGCGGCGACCCCGGGAAAGATCGTCTTCCGCAACGACCTCATCGAGCTCATCCAGTACGCGCCGCAGACCGAGGAGGTGCACGCCGTCCCGATCCTGGCGAGCCCGCCGTGGATCAACAAGTACTACATCATGGACCTGGCGCCGGGGCGGAGCTTCTTCGAGTGGGCCATTCAGCACGGCCACACGGTCTTCGCCATCTCCTACCGCAACCCGGACGCGAGCATGCGCGAGGTGACACTCGACGACTACCTGGTCAACGGCCCACGGGCCGCGCTCGACGTGGTCGCCGACATCACAGGTGCGAGGAGGACCGACATCGTCGGCCTCTGCCTTGGCGGCGCCCTGACCGGCATGCTCGCGGCCTACCTCGCCCAAGAAGGCGACGACAGGATCGGCACGGTCACGCTGCTCAACACGCTGCTCGACTACAGCGAACCCGGCGTGCTCGGCGTGTTCACCGACGAGCAGACCGTGTCACGGCTCGAACGGCAGATGGCAGCCACGGGTTTCCTCGAAGGCGACAAGATGGCCGCGGCGTTCGACGTGCTGCGCGCCAACGACCTCATCTTCAGCTATGTGGCGTCGAACTGGCTGATGGGCCAGAGCCCGCCGCCGTTCGACATCCTTGCCTGGAACGGCGACAGCACCCGGATGCCCGCCGCGATGCACTCGTTCTACCTTCGCTCCCTCTACATCAAGAACGAGCTCGCGAAGGGTGAGCTCGAGCTGGCCGGGCGGCAGCTGTCGCTGTCGGACGTCAAGGGTGACGCCTACATCGTGGGCGCGGTCAACGACCACATCGTGCCCTGGGAGGCCTCGTACAAGGCCACGCGGCTGCTCGGCGGCACCGTGCGGTACGTCCTGTCAAATGGCGGCCACATCGCCGGCATCGTCAACCCCCCCGGCCCGAAGTCCTGGTATGAGGTGGCCGGGCGCAACTACGCCACCGCGGCGAAGTGGCGGTCGGCCGCGCGGCGGCACAGCGGCTCGTGGTGGGAGGACTGGGCGCAGTGGGCTGGAGAACGTGCCGGTGGCCTGGTCGCGCCGCCTTCGATGGGAAGCGAGCGCTATCCACCGCGCGGCGACGCGCCGGGCAGCTACGTCCGCGGGTGACGCGCACCACACCCGCGCCCGGCCCTTTCGCTTGACAAATCTACCGGACTGCTTGATATAGTTAGCACCAGTACATGCAGTGTTAACGCCAACACGCGAGACGTCCGGGAGGACACGATGACCGACACCCGTACCATCGGCCAGGAACTGCAAGGCCAGATCCTGGAAACGGTGAGCAAGAGCCAAGAGGCCGTGATCGATGCGCTCAAGGCCTGGTCCGACACCATCCAGTCGATCACCCCGCCGCTTCCGGCGCTGAGCCCGGCCATCGCCGACAAGCTGCCCAAGCCGGAGGAACTCGTGGCGAACGCCTACGACTTCGCCGAGCAGGTGCTCGCCCACCAGCGCAAGTTCGCCGAGGACGTGCTCAAGGTGACAGCCCCGGTGGTGGCGAAGAAGAGCGAGCCGACGAAGAAATGACCCACCTCGTGCACGGCGAGCCCGGACGTCGCGGGTTCGCCGCACGGGAGACGCCCTAGGCTTGACATGACTGTCGTTCACCCCGACTCCGCCGCAGGACTGCCGTGACCGATCCGTGGGACGAGCAGCGGGAGGCGCTCGGCGCCTTCATCCGCAGCCAGCGCAAGCTCGCCAACCTGTCGCTGCGCCAGCTCGCAGAGCTGACGAGCCTGTCGAACCCGTACCTGAGCCAGGTCGAGCGCGGCTTGCACCAGCCGTCGGTCCGGGTGCTCAAACTGCTGTCGGACGCGCTGAACGTTTCCGCGGAGACGCTGCTCGCGCAGGCAGGTCTGCTCGCCGCGAGCCAGCCGGGCGAACCGGGCCAGCCGGGCGGACCGGCGAAGCAGGACACCGGCGCGCCGGTGGAGGCCGCGATCCGCGCCGACCAGCGCCTGAGCGACGAGCAGAAGACCGCGCTCATCGCCGTGTACCGGAGCATGCTGGGGTCCTAGCTACAGATGGCGGTCACGCCCGCCCGCGCGAGGCATGTCGCGAATGTTGCTTGGGCGTGCAGTCGGCTTGGGTCGTTGCTTGTCTGTGGCTAGCCGGTCCGCTGGGCGCCCTGCCTCGCCATCCGGAGCCGGGGTACTGGTTGACCGGGCGCGCGATGGTAAGCCGCATTCCGGCCGGCGCCGCTACGGTTACCCCACAGATGGGCTGACCATCATCCCCGCAGAAGCCGAAATCGTCCGCTGGGTGTTCGAGAGCTTTCTGGACGGCATGACACCGTACCTGATCGCTGAGAACCTGAACATGCGCGCCGTGCCGACCGCTGATGGCAAGCTGTGGACGATCAACGGTGTGATCCGCTTGCTTGACTTCCACCACGTCGCCGGATACGGCTGTTCCGGGGCAAGATAATCGGGCCGGGCACGTGGCCCGGCATCATTGACCGGGGCATGTGGGAAGAAGCGCAAGAACGCCGTTCACACCGCGCGGCGGTCGTCCGCGTGAACATGACACCAGGCCGTTTCTATCTGCTGCGCGGTGTTTTGTGGTGTGCCCGGTGTGGGCGGCGCATGGTGGGCAAGAGCTTGAACGGCCGGCCCGCCTATATCTGCTCCAACCACATCACCCCTGACCGGGCGCAGCGCTGTTACCGTACGGCCGGCGCGGTTTTCCTTGAGGCGTTCGTCAAAGATGCCGCGATCAATCTTCTTGAGCGCTTGGATGTGACCGGGCGCGAAACTGCCAGCGTCCTTTCCGATGCTGACGCGGCAGCCATTAGAGCCGATCGCGCGGAACTGGCCGAGCTGAAAGCCATGTGGGACAACCAGGAGATCAAGACCGCCGAGTACCGGCAGATGCGCAAGACCGTCGAGGACCGCATCGGCAGAATCGAGGCGAGAACCATCGTGCGGCCGGCCGCTGAAGTCTTGGAGGGGATGACTGGGCAGGGCGCACGCGCTACATGGGACGCGCACGAAAAAGCCGGTAACCAGGCCAGGCTGAACGCCGTCCTGCGGTTCCTGTTCGCAGCGGTCCGCATCGACGAGAACCGCTCACCCCGGGGCACGTTCGACTACGGGCGGGTAGAGATCGAGCAGAACGAGCTATAATCACAGATCCGGGGTCGGGCACGAGGCAGAATTTTGTGGCGGGCAAGCATTCTTGTGGACCAGGCACGCAGGGCGCACAATCCGGTCATGGCAAAGAAGGATTCGCCCAAGAAGCAGACGTGCCCCCACGTGCAACGGGGCCGGAGGCTGGTGGGAGGTCAGCAATGGCAAGGGTTACAAGAACCGCCGCTGGCGAACCTGCACCACATGTCAGGGAGCGGGAACGGTTTGACTGATCGTCTTGAGTGCCCGGAATGCCACGGCACAGGTGAGCAGGCCATCGGCACGCTTCGGCTGGGCTGCCGATTCTGCCGTGGGCTGGGCTACGTCGGAGACGGCAACGAGCCGGCCAGCCAGGAGCAAGAACCATCAGCGCCGAGGCCGATCTGGGAAGACCCGGCGCTTAGCGGTGTCAGCGTGTGCCGCATATGCTTCGGCGCGGGCACGGTGCTCAATCTGGGAGGCACCGGTGAGCCGACCGGAAAACTGATCGAGATGCCCTGCCCCGCCTGTTCTGCTCAGGACGGCAACTGAAACTGACAGGAAGAGGGGAACCCTGTCACAAGGTTCCCCTCTCCAAGTCATTCTTTCCGCGTCCCGTCGCCGTCGAGTGCCAGCAGTCGCGCCAGCCGACGCGCATTCTGTGCGCTGATCGTTGTCCTGAACTTGCTGGTGATCCTGCCACCCTGCGTCACAGGCACGGCGCTGGCTTCAAGCGCGTCGTTGCTGTCACTGGGCAACCTCGGAGCATTTCACGCTCTTACAAAGCCTGTCAAGGGTCTGTAAGGGTCTCGGACGCGCCCAGAAGCGTGGACCCATACAAGGACCTGCCCACAGGGATGCCAAGCGCTCACACGCGCTCTCAGCCGTTCCTAGCGACTGGCTTGCACGGCTCATCGGGGAGTCAACAGGCCGCATTCGTACCGCTACCCTTGTGCCCATGACCATCCCCGTAACCGTCTCGCTCGGTACCGGCGCTCTGGCGCGACGCCTCTTCGGGCCGATCTACCAAATCTATTATGAAACGTTCTCCAAACCGCCCTATCAGTGGCCAGAGGGTGAAGCGAAGGAGTATCGGCGGCGATTCGAGAATCTGGTTGCCGATCCGACGTTCGGCATTGTTATCGCTCAGCTTAATACTGAGCTAGTCGGCTTTGCTTACGGCTATACGTTGCGGCCCAGCACGAGGTGGTGGGACGGTTTCATCGCGCCAGTACCCGAGGAAGTCACGACAGAGTGGGAAGGCCGAACCTTTGCACTCGTAGATTTTGCTGTTACTGAGCCTGTGCGGGGCACGGGCGTTGGCCATCGACTGCATGACACGTTGCTCGCCAGTCGCCGGGAGGAACGCGCCACGCTGGCAATGGAGCCAACGGCTCACCAGGCCAGAGCCATTTACGAGCATTGGGGGTGGCGAGTGGTTGGGCGGTTGCGAGGACCCGCAACAGACTTTGCGCCCGAGTTCGACATCATGGTGTTGCCGCTCCGCTCTAGGCGGTGATTGTCAATTCAGTCGGCAGGCGCGTAGTTGCTCGTCAAGCCGTCGTACGGCCGCCGACCGTAGCCAGGGGTTTAGCTCTTGCCGCGCTGACCGGAGACTCTCAAGCAAGCGAGCCGAACGGTTCTGTGCGGCGAGGACCGCCGCCTCTCCAATGAGGCTTGCAGCTTCGTCAATTTCTTGGGCCGCCGTATAGGCGTTGCCGAGGAAGAGCTTGGTAAAGGCCAGATTCCGCACGAAAGAGGGCTCAACCGAGGCTAGAGATTCCTCTCCCGCCTTAATCGCGCCTTTCACGTCGCCCAGTTGCAGCAGGCAGCGGCTTTTGGTGCCGGCGAACTGGCCGTGCGTGTAGAAATACATCCGGGACTGCTCAGGCTCGTTGCGGGGAGCGGTCAAGTTCGCCTCGGCTATGCCGAGTTCGCGCATGCAAGCGGCCTGTTGACCAGTCAGCGCAAAGGCGCGGGCAGCGACATCGGCGGCATAGGCGCGAAGACGTGGCTCATGTGCCTGAGCAGCCCACGCTTGCGCCGCCACCGCGTAGTCAATACCAACGCGCGGTTGGCCGCGCCACGTAGCCAGATGGCTCATGGTACAGAGGACGAGGGCACCCAATTCACTATTCTCAGCTTCATGTGCCGTCGTACGTGCATGTTCGTAGTAATAATTGGCGCCGTCAAAGTCAATGAGATCGTAGAGCAGCCAGCCTGCTTGCAGCGAGTAGTTGCTGAAAAGCGAAAGCAGGCGTGGCTTCAAATGGCTTGGGCATTCGGGCAGGATCAGGCGAGACAAGTTACGTTGCGCCAGCACGGTGTCCAATGTGGCTTGCGCACCAAGAGCATCATCTTGCCGTATGAGCCGCCAGAGCACGCTCTCAATGTGGTCTATGATCGCAGCGTCAACGCGGCTATGAGTTTCGAGCATCTGCGCAACGCGCGCTTGATCGTCGGCATTAAGTCCATCATAGATTGGCTTCGCCGCGACCGCTGAAGCTGCCCAACCCAAAATCCGAAGAAGCTCCCGGCGTTTCATCGTATTGGACCAGCGAAAGAGTAGCTCCACGAACCGATCGTATGCCCGCTCGCGGGTCTCTGCCGAGTCAGTCGATAGCTCGTCTAAATAGGGCATGAGCCCCGCCATGCCCTGAGTGCTCAGCACGAAATCTTGGGCCGAACGTGTCGAGCTATTCGGGCCTTCCTGGGCTATCTGCCGCGCTGGCCCATTTCTGAGCATGTCCGGCTCAATCTCCAATGCGGCAGCATACAGCAACTCATACCGTTCTGTAATCCCGCCCCGCCCCGATTCCCAGCGGTGGATCATCCGTACCAGCGCATCATGTACGGGCATCTGACCACCCCCGGCCGCCCGGCGCAAACGGCGCGCCATATCGGGCACGTCCCATCCACGCGAGCGCCGCCACGCCCGTAGCGTGCCACCGCTAACACGCGCTTTGACGGGCTGCCCGCCAGGCAACGCACTCCCCTCGGAGGGCTCATCGCCGAGCAAGACGCTAACCGGGACTTTCAAAACACGGGCAAGTGCGCTCAGGGTGCTAATACGCACCGACCGCCTGAAGTCTCCTTCGAGTTTCTGGACTAGCGAAGCGCTGAGCCCGGCCCGGTCGGCAAGCATGTCCTGAGTCATGCCGCGTTCATGCCGAAGCTCGGCAAGTTTCGCTCCGGCGATCAGTCTTCCACTGGTTTGCGCAGGTTCGTCTTTTCTGTTGGAGCTGACACACGCTTGGCAGTGAGTCCCGGGATTGTACCGGCTCAATGGCTTGCCGCAGCCCAGGCACCTGCTCCCATCTTGACCATCCGAACCGCGCACAGTGCGAAACCCCTTAGTAATCATGCTCAGCATTTACGTGATCTAGCGTACGCCGCACCTGCGCCGCGTGCGTGCTCCGCAGGGCGGACCTGTTAGCCCTACCCCATAGCGGGCGCGGCAGGTTGCACAATTCGTGATTGTCTTCATCTATGTCTACGGCGACGTCTGCGGCCCCTGTACGTGCAGACGCGCGAGCTTAGACGTAGACGTAGACAACCGGCGATCACAGTGCGTGCTCATCTCGTTGTCTCGTCTCACGGCGCGTGTGCGGCCCTACGCGCGCAGACGCGCGCGAGGCGTGAGACATCCACGACGAAACCAGGCACGCACCGTTACCGAGCGGGGTCTACGCGTACGCGAGCATAGATGATCTCCGATCGGGCAAACCCCGCAGCTAGACACCCATTGCATGAAAAGTGCTTGACTCCCCACCATCCGCACGCGGGGACGGTGCGCCCGCGTCCGGCCCGGTCACCTGCCGAGGGCTGCCGCCACCGCGGTGAGCGCCGCGGCCGGCGCGCCGGGCTGCCCGGTGTCCACGTCGACGAGCGCCGCGCCCAACCGCAGCGGGGTGACGCTCGCCGCGAGCGCGGCGGCTCCCGCCACGATCGACGGGTTGATCACATCGCGGTGGATCGGGTGCCGTCCCGCGCCGTGCCTGCCCCGCATCCGCTGTGCGGCGGTCTGCGGATCGCAACGGCAGAACACCTCCACCGCGCCGGCGAACTCACGCAGCGCCCGCTCCCGCCGCTCACCGCGCCACCAGCCTTCGGCCACCGCGGCCCCGAACTGCGCCGACTGGCGGAAAACGATCTCTGCGGCGGCGTCGCCCAGACGGCCCGACCAGTCCTCATCGCCCAGGCCGAGCACGTCGGCGAGCGTCTCCTTGATCGTGTCGAGGGCGAGCAACGGCCAGCCGAGGCTGGCCGCGATCACCGCCGCGATGGTGGACTTGCCGGCACCTGGTGCCCCGGAGACCACAATCAAGCTCATCTGCCCAGCCTCACCGTGGCGGCTCAACCTCGCACGGCCTTTCACTTTGCTATAACTTCGGCGGCCACCGCGGCGCGGCCCCCGGCCACGGCAGAGCGGCCCCCGGCCACGGCAGAGCGGCCCCCGGCCACGGCAGAATCGACACGCGGGCCATCCGCCCGGGCAAAGGACGACAGCCAGGCACCAGCGCACCGCGCGGCTTGAACAGGAGACGCAAAATGGGCAATCCCGAGCGACCGCTGAAATTCGGCCTGGCCGGCACCGGCTACTGGGCCCGCACCACGCACGCACCCGCTCTCGCCGCGGCCGAAGGCATCGACTTCACCGCGGTCTGGGGCCGCAACCACACCGCCGCCGCGAGCCTCGCGGCGCAGCATCGGGCCACCGCTTACACCGACATCGGCGCGTTCCTGGCCGGCGTCGACGCGGTGGCGTTCTCCGTGCCGCCGGACGTGCAGGCCGAACTCGCGGTCCGGGCCGCAGGCGCGGGAAAGCACCTGCTGCTGGAAAAGCCCATCGCCCTATCCGAGGCGGCGGCCGGCGAACTCGCGCGCGCCGTCGACGACGCGCAGGTTGCCTCCGTCGTATTCTTCACCGCCCGCTTCGACCCCGGCGTCCGGGCCTGGCTGGCCGGCGTCGCCGGCCAGGCGGGCTGGACCGGTGGCAACGCGGTGTGGCTCGGATCTGCGCTGCGTGGATCCAGCCCGTTCAACACACCGTGGCGGCAGGACAAGGGCGGCCTGTGGGACGTGGGGCCACACGCCGTTTCGCTGCTGTGGGCCTGCCTGGGACCGGTGGTATCGGTCACCGCCGACGCCGGCCCCGCCGACGTCACATATCTTGTCCTGCACCACCGCGGCGGCGCCTGCAGCGCGGTGACCCTCACCTTGAGCGCGGCCGAGGCCGCCGAGGGCCTCGACCTGTACGTGTGGGGTGAAGCCGGCCGGTCGGCGCTGCCCGAGCTGGCCACGGGCCCGCGGGAAGCGCTGCGGATCGCCCTTGCCGAGCTCCTCGGGAACGCCAGGTCCGGGCAGGTCGCCCATCCGTGCGACGCCGCATTCGGTTACCAGGTCGTGCGGGTGCTCGACGCCGCGCAACGCCAGCTCGACGCGCTTTCCTGATCCCGCGGCGCACGGCGTCGCGCAGACGACCGCCCGCCGCCCGGTCGGCGATCTGCTCGTTCCGCCGTCACCCCGCCGCCCGGCGCTGGGTACCGTAGCTGATCCTTAACGACTGCGTGGCCTGGCGCATCCGGCCGCATCCGGGCCGGCCACGGCCGCGGGCTGCGCCTCCGGGCAGGTCGCACCTTGCTACGATAATGCCGGTATGCGGACCAGGAATCGCAGGTCGTGGTCGATCGGCTCAGCGGACTCGTTCCTCAGCATCGGCTCCAAGGGGTCGATCCTGTCGATCGGCTCGGCGGGCTCTGTGCTGTCGATCGGCTCGGCCGGCTCGATCTTGTCGGTGGGCTCGGCCGGCTCGGTCGCCTCGGCCTTCTCGGCCGGCTGCGCCGGGAGCGCGGGCTCGATCCTGGCGGTGCTTTCCCGCGGGTCCATCCTCGCGTGGCGGTCGAAGCGCCCGGCAGTTCTCAGCCGGCGCGCTCAACCGGGCTGAACCAGCGCGGCGCGCGTCACCCGGGCCCGCGCCGCCGGCTGGCAGGCGGCGGGGTCAGGCGGCGGGGGTAGCGCCCGCCGCCCCCCCGCTGGACTGCCAATGGCCGCGACATGGCTGGGTTCACCCGGGAGGGTAACCCCGAGGTGGCTGGCCGCTTCGCCGTGCGGCGTCGTATTCACTGCTCAGCGTTGTGTTCACTGCTCAAAGGCGGGAGTGTGGTTTATGGCGACCCTGAGGGACATGTCCAGGCGGACCCTGGATGACGTCAGGCACGGACGGCACCTGGAAGCGTATGTGCTCTTCGCCGCCTGCGTCGCGGTCGCGGTCCTCGGGCTCGCGGGGGTGGCCAGCCTGACGGTCGCGGCCAGTGTGATCCTGCTCGCCACGGGCCTTGCCGTGTTCCAGGGCGCGGCAGCGGCGCCGGACGAGCCCACGGCGCTCGACGCGGTGCTGCGCGACCGCGCGGACTTCGGCGCCTTCAGCAGCCTGCTGCCCGGGGTGCGCGACCTGCGGGTCTACGGCCCCACAGCGGTCAACGTGCTGGTGAACGCGGCCGACATCCGGCGCTTCGTGCTCGCGGCCGGAGGGACGGTGCGGGTCATCGTCCAGGACGACAACCCCGGCCTGATCGCGGAAGCCGCCCTGCAGCTCGACGACAACCTGGATCTCGAAAGCACCCTGCGCAGCTCCCTCGCGACCCTCGGCAAGCTCGCCACCGAACCGCGGTTCAGCTTCCGCAAGCTGCCGGTGCATACAGGCTTCAGCCTGGTCGTCGTCGACGCCGAGCACCGCAACGGGTACGTCATCTTCGAGTCGCACGGGTTCAAGGACGAAAACATCGCCGACCGGATGCACATCGTCATCCGCAGGAACGAGTCGCCGCGCTGGTTCGCCTACTGGGTGGCACGGTTCGAGGCCATGTGGGAGGCGGCGGGCCCGGTGCTTTCCGCACTGCCGGTGAGTTCTGCCGACACGCCGCGGATCCTGCCGCCGCCCCACCTATGACAGGTCAGCTAGGACAGTCAGCTATGACGGACCAGCCAGGACAGATCAGCTAGGACAGATCAGCTAGGACAGATCAGCTAGGACAGATCAGCTAGGACAGATCAGCTAGGACAGATCAGCTAGGACGGACCGTCAGCGTCCTGGCGTGGGAGGGACGGCAATGGCCAAAGCACGGCGCAGCCAGGCGTGGTACGGGGGCACCGACCGCAACGCGTTCATCCACCGGGCCTGGATGCGGCGCGGTCTTCCCGGCCACGCGTTCGACGGCCGGCCACAGATCGCGGTCGCCACGACCGCCTCGGACCTGGCCCCATGCAACAGCCACCTTGGCGAGGTGGCGGCGAGCGTGAAGGCGGGCGTCTGGGAGGCAGGCGGCGTCCCGCTCGAACTGCCGGTGCCCGCGCTCGGCGAGACGCAGATGCGCCCGACCGCGATGCTCTTCCGCAATCTGGCCGCGATGGCGGCGGAAGAGATGTTCCGTGCCAACCCGGTCGACGGCCTCGTCCTGCTCGGCGGCTGCGACAAGACGATTCCCGCGCTGCTCATGGCGGCGGTCTCCGTCGACCTGCCGGCCCTGGTCGTGCCGGGCGGGCCCATGCTGACCGGTCACCTCCGCGGCGCGCCGCTCGGCTGTGGCACCGACGTGTGGCGGCTGAGCGAGGAGGTCCGCGCCGGCACCCTGTCCCAGGCGGAGTTCCTGAGCGCGGAGTCCTCGATGATCCGCAGCAGGGGGCACTGCAACACGATGGGCACGGCCTCGACCATGGCGGTCATGGCCGAGGCGCTCGGGCTCACGCTGCCTGGCACCGCCGCCATCCCCGCGCCCGACAGCAGGCTGCTCGAGCGCGCACACGCCGCGGGCGGGCTCGCCGTCGAGATGGTCGAACAGGACCGCCGCCCAAGTGTGATCTTGTCACGTGGCTCGTTCCTCAACGCGATCGTCGCCATCGCCGCCTGCGGCGGGTCCACCAACGCCGTCGTCCACCTGCTCGCCATCGCCGGCCGCCTCGGCGCCGGCCTGACCCTCGACGATTTCGAGATCGGCGCCGGCGTGCCGCTGCTGGCCAATCTCCAGCCGTCCGGCCGGTACCTGATGGATGATCTGTACCGGGCGGGCGGCCTGCACGCCGTCCTGCGCGAGGTCGCCGACCTGCTCGATCCCGCCGCCCGCACCGTGACGGGCCGCCCGCTGGCCGGCTACCTCGCCGACGCGCAGATATACGACGAGACCGTGATCCACCGCCGCGGCGCGCCACTGCAGGAGTCGGCGGGCATCGCCGTGCTGCGCGGGAACCTGGCGCCGGGCGGCGCCGTGATCAAACCATCGGCCGCCACGGCGGCGCTGCTTCGCCACCGTGGCCGCGCCGTGGTGTTCGACAGCATCGAAGACCTGCGCGCCCGGCTCGATGACCCCGGCCTCGACGTCGAGGAAAGCAGCGTCCTCGTGCTGCGCGGGTGCGGCCCGAAGGGCTATCCGGGCATGCCCGAGGTGGGCAACATGCCGCTGCCCGCGCGGCTGCTCGCGAAGGGAGTGCGCGACATGGTGCGCATCAGCGACGCCCGGATGTCGGGCACTGCCTACGGCACCGTGGTGCTGCATGTCGCACCCGAGTCCGCGGCCGGCGGCCCACTGGGCCTGGTGCGCACGGGCGACCCGATCGCCCTCGATGTCGCCGCGAGAAGACTCGACATCGACCTGCCCGAGGCCGAACTCGCCGCCCGTGCCGCCGCGGCGGCGCAGACGGCGGGGGCATCGGCCAGCCCACGTCCGGATCGCGGGTGGCAGCGCCTTTACGTCGATCACGTCCTGCAAGCCGACCGCGGCGCCGACCTTGACTTCCTGGTCGGCTCGAGCGGGCACGAGGTGCGCCGCGACTCGCACTGACGATTCACACTGACCACCCGGCCGCCGCGGCGCCGCCGCCGCGCTGGCGCCGCATCCGCGGCAGCCGTTATGGCTCTGCTATCCCGGGGGGCCGACCCCCCGGGATCCCCCCGCACTAATGGTCGCCGCATCCGCGGCAGCCGTTATGGCTCTGTCTGGGCTGAACGGTCGCGCCGGGCGTCACGCCCGGTCACAGCGCTCCCCGGCGTTCGAGGAGGCTGAAGGCGATCCAGCCGACCGGCACGGGGAGCCAGAACGTGAGCAGCCGGAAAAGCAGGACGGCGCCGAGTGCGGTGGCGCTTGGCAGTCCCGCCGCGGTGAGCCCGGCGGAAAGGGCGACCTCGATGGCGCCGAGGCCGCCCGGTGTGGGCGCGGCGGATCCGATCGCGCTGCCGGTGAGGTAGACGACGGCGACGCCGACGAGGGGGACCGAGCCGCCGAGCGCGCGCACGCAAGCGGCGAGACACAGCACGTAGAAGGCGGTCAGTGCCAGCGCGCCGCCGACACCCTCCGCGAGCTTGCGCGGGTTCTGGGCCAGGTCGAGCAGCCGGGGAAGCACCTGGCCGAGCGCCGGGGTGAGCCGGGCGCGCAGCAGCCGGCGTCCCGGCGGCATGGCGATGGCCGCGAGTATCAGCACGAGAAGGCCGGCGAGCACCGCATATGCCCACGTCGGCGGGGTGAGCGAATGAATGTGCACGGTTCCGGTCAGGGCCGCGAAGATGACCAGCAGCAGCGTGTGGATGAGGAAGGCGACGACCTGCGCCGCGCCGACGCTCGCCGTCGCCCGCGCCGGGGAAAGCCCGCTGCGCTGCAGGTAGCGGATGTTGAGCGCGGCGCCACCGACCGCCGCGGGCGTGACGAGCGTGACGAAGGAGGCGGCCACCTGCGCCAGCAGGGTGCGCGCGAACTTCAGCCGTTCGAGCACGAACCCGGACAGCGATGTCGCGGCGGCGGCATAGGTCAGCGCGGAAGCGACGAGCGCGACCAGCGTCCAGCGCCAGTCCGCGTGCCGCACCACCCTGATCAGGTTGACCCGCGCGAGCTGGCCGGCCAGCACATATGCCGCGGCGACGCCCGCGACGAGGCTGACGAGCGTGCGCAGCCGCACCCGTTCGAGCTGTACCCGCGCGACCTGGCCGCCGTTCGGCAAGGCGGCGAGCAGCCGCTCACGCAGTGCGGGCAGCAGCTCCGGCCGGTGCCGTACGGCGGCCCTGGTCGAGCGGTACAGGGCGAGCGGCTGCAGCAGCGGCACCGCACCGGCGAGCCTGGCCGCGCCGACTTCGGCCAGCGCCACGTCCGCCGCGCGTCCGGGGCCGACGTGGAGCGCCAGCTCGGCGAGCAGTTGCGCCACATCGAGCCGGATCTGCAGGTCGCTCGCTGCCACGTCGCCGTTGCCCGGATCGAGCAGCACCACCCCGCCGTCACCGGCGATCAGGATGCGGTCGGCAGTGAGCGCCCGGTGCGTGACCCGGTGGGTGTGCAGCCGCAGCACGGCCTGCCAAACCTGCCGCAGTTGCGTGTCGGTCGGCTCGCCCGGCTGCTCGGCCAGGGTCACGCCGTCCTCATGGGTGTACGCGAGCACAAACGCGTCGGGGCCGACCCGCACGAGCGCCCGCACCCGCGGCGTCCTGACGTCGGCGTCGGCGGCCGCGTAGCTCAGCAGCGCGCGGCGTTCTAGCGCCCGCTCCTGCGACAGCGGTGCGGTGCGGGCGATCTGGCGCGCCAGCCGCACCCCGCGGTAGAACCGGTACAGCGCGTCGGCGGCTTCCTGGTCGCGGTCGAAAACGGTGATGTCCAGGTGGCTGCCGTCCCGTGCCGTCGCCGCGTAGAGGCGGGTCACCGGGTGCATCTCCGGTATCCGCCGCATCGTGGCAAGCGGGATGCCCCACCCCGCCACGGCCTCGGCGATCTCGGCGGCCGGCGGCCGCTGCGATGGCTGCCCGGCCGCGTAGCGCACGCCGACGCCGATCGTGCGGCCGAGGACCAGTGTGATGAGCAGCGAGAGCACTGTCGTGTGCCCCGCCACCAGGTTAGCGATGCCGTACACGAGGAGTGAGGCCAGTACGGCGGCCAGCCAGCGCGGCCGCCCGCTCAGGCCGATGACCGTGACGTAGGCGGCCAGCGCCGCCAGGTAACCGTCGAGCGGAACGGTCATGGCGAGGCCCCCGCGTGTCACGGCGAGGGCCGAATACAGGTGATCGGCACGGGGCAGCCGAAGCAGCGCGTTCGCGGCCACGACCACGGCGATTGTGATCGCGCTTGTGAGCACCGCCTCGGCCAGCCGGCGCGACTCGCCGCGGGCGAGCTGGCGGCCGGCCAGCGCCACCGGCAGCACGAGCAGGGCCAGGGTGGCCGCCAGGCCGAGCAGGGCGAGCAGGGCGCCGGGCAGCCGGTGCCCCGCCGTGGCGATGTCGGTTTCCACCCCCGTCGCCGTGGCGTGTGCCACCAGGCCCGCGATCGCCAGGAGCGCGACCGCGGCGGCGCCGACGACCAGGCGCAGCAGATCGATCGGCCTTCTGATCCGGTGTTCCAGGTGATCTTCGATGATCAGCGCGGGCCCGGCCGCATCGCCGCTCCGCCGCCCGGGGTCCTGCGGCCCGCGGTCCTGCTGGTCGGATTCGTGCGGTGTCTTGTGGTCCGCCGCTTCGTGGCCCGGCGGCGGTCCGGTCCACGCCGGCCCAGATGTCGTGCCGTCACCTGAACCGGCCGCGTCACCAGCCGAAGCCGCGCCGGCCCTGCCCTCCGGTGGCGGCATTCGTCGAGGGGGCGTCACCTGTCGATCGTTTCACCAGGTGAGCCGATACGTACAGTCATGATCAGGAGCCCTTCGCCGCGTCCAGCCCCGCACAGCCTCGGTGCCGGCCGGTTGCGTGGCACCGCGGCCCGGCCCGGCCGGGCCGCCTGCGCCGCCGCGCCCCTGGTCAGCAGGCCCGCTGAAGGACGAGCGCCTTGAACGTCGCCGCCCATTCGTAGGCGATCGCCCAGGGCCAGTCGAGGGCCGGCAGAGCCGTGGTGGTCACGTAGACCTGGCCATGGAAACAGCGCTGCATCCTGACGCGTGCCCTGGTGGCCTGATCAGGAGTCGTGACCAACGCTATCGAGCGCCAGTGGTAACGGCCGGCGACGCGCCCGGCGAATTCGGCCTCGCCCCGGGTGGAGCTTGGGCTGGGATCGAAACAGATGACCGTCACGCCTGGTATCCGCGCTGCGCACGCGCTGCCCCGGCCCCACTGCGGTGAGCCACGGGAGACCAGCAGCGCCGGCGCGCGATGCGCCCACGCCAGAAGCTGGGCCGCCTGCAGACGCTGACCGGGCCCGTTCATCATGACGATCGCATCGACGTGGGCGGGCATGCCCTGGGCCGGCCAGACGAACAGGCGTGCCGTGACGATGGCCGCGGCGACGGCAGCCGCGCCGGCGGCCCACCGGAGCCTGCGGTGCCCGCGGCGGTGCCCGCGGCGGTGCCCGCGGCCGCGGCCGCGCAGCCTGGCCGCGATCCCCTCGTGCATTGTGCCCACCATAAGTGGACGTCCGAGCGTGCACATGTGGTGGCACGGCCAGGCATTCTGGGCGCCGCACCGGCTCGAAAGACCGCCACCCGGTCAGCGCGGCCAGGTCCGCCGGCCTCGCCCGTGCCTGCCGCCGCCCGCCCGGCAGCCCACACGCCCGCAGCCCGCCCGGCCGGGCGGTGGGGCGCTGCCGGCCGCCGCTGTCGCCGCCACCGGCATGGCGGCCGTCCTGGCGGGCCGGCTCCGCTGACGTGCCGTGCGAGGGTCAGGCCGCGTGGGTGTGGCCCGGGGTAACCTCGGCGCCCGCGGCCAGCGCGGCGGCGGATGTGCGCAGCGACGTCTCAAGCACCCCGAGGCGGCGGCGTGGATCCATCAGGTTGGCACCGATCGCTGCCAGGTCTTCCGGTCCCGGGGTCAAGACCGTAACCTTCGTTCCGGCCGACCGCAGCCGGTCTACCTCGCGCAGCAGGCTCACCGTAATCAGCCGTCGCAGCTGTCGCTCCAGGCGTTCATGCGGCATCCATGGCCGGTCGAACGCGAGGCTCGCCATCGGCGCGAGCACATACGCCTCGTCAAGCTCTTCTTCCGCGAGCAGCGCTGCCGACGTCGCGGACCGCAAGCCCCCGTCCACGTACCGCCGTCCGTCGATGACCGCAGGCCTGAACCAGCCGGGAATCGAACACGATGCGACCACCGCGTCGGGCAACGCGGCGACCGGTGCCCCCGGCCGCCCGAACACGACCCGCTGACCGGAGTCGTAGTCCACCGCCACGATCCAGGTCCGGCCGTCCCGTGCCCATTCCGCCCGCGTATCACCATCGCCCGCAACGGGCACCGCGCCGATGGGCATACCGGCACCGGACAGGCCGGCCGCGGCAGCCATGCCCGCTGCGGCCGGCGGCCCCGCGGGCCCGGCCGCGGCGGTCATCCTGGCCCGGGTGGCCCAGGCGCGCGCCGCGCCCACCGCACCCAGCAGACCCGCTGCGCCGTGCACATCCACCGGTTCCGGATGGTCTCCGCCATGCCGCACACCATGGCTCGCGCCATTCAGCCCCCCGTACGGCGGCAGCGGCGGCCAGGCATGCGACACCATCGCGTGCACCATCGAGTGCAAGGCCACGTGGCTCGCCCGCCCCTGTGGCAACAGCGCGCTGGCCGCGACCCATGGGTGCATGCGATGCGGTGCCCGCAGCGCCGCCAGCATCAGCCGCGGCGAACCCACCCGCAGCAAGGGAGGTGGCGGCAGGGGACGCCCCCCCAGATCGGGCGGCCCCAGGTCCAGCACACCCCCTGCCAGCGCGCCGCGCTGATGGGCCACCATCGCCTCGACGCCCACCCCGCACCGCAACGCGGCTGCCAGCACGCTGCCAGCGCTGGTCCCCACGACCAGCTCGGCCTCGCCCACGGCAAACCCCAGCCGCTCCTGCACCGCGGCCAGCGCACCGACCATCCATGCCGCACCAAGCACGCCACCGGCCCCAAGCACCACGCCGACGCGTGGGCCACCCCCAGGCCCAGGCACCTCAGCAGCAGCCATACCCACCTCCGCCGATCAGCCCCCACGAGCACCAGGTGCCGGTGCCGTCCCGCCGTTCACCGCAGTGGCCTCATACACGGTTGGGCTGCATCTTACTAAGGCATACCCGTTAAAACTATGTAAAAAGCAGCTCAAGAAGCACTCGCTTGCATCACGTGTTCGCACCTATCACGGCGTGGAAGGGCAGGACGGGCGGCGCCCTGGCAGGGGGCCGCCCGCAGGCGGCCAGGTCCCGGGCGGCGCGCAGCGCAGCAGGCGCATCCAAGGCGGCCGCTTCTGACCCCGCGATTCCCGCCCGCCGCACCGAAAGATGCGCGCGAACCAGGGGGAGTTGGAAACAAGAGCCCCGGCGATGGTGTTAGATGGTCTCGGTTGTAGTCGAAGTTCGTGTACGTGTGACAGCGCCTGCGAAGTTCTGACAGCGGGCGCCTGATATCCGGAGCCCCGCCCAGAGGGACCGACGGGCTGCAGCAACCCGGGGCACACACCCGTGGATCCCGAAGCTGGTCCTAACAGGAGAAAACATGGCTCAGGGCACCGTGAAGTGGTTCAACGCCGACAAGGGTTATGGCTTCATCGCGCCCGACGACGGCACTGCCGACGTCTTCGTTCATCACTCCGCCATCCAGGTGGAGGGCTTCCGCAGTCTGCAGGAGAACCAGCGGGTCGAGTTCACCGCCGGCCAGGGCGCGAAAGGCCCGCAGGCCGAGCAGGTCCGCCCGCTCTAGGAAGGGCTGGCCGCGTGGTCGGCTCGCCGCCGGCCACGCGGCCGGACCGTATGGCGGTCCCGCGCTCGGGGTAGCGCCCGGCCGGAGACTCAGCGGCCCGCGTCCTCGCCCGCGCAGACGGCGACCGCCTCGGCCACGCTCGGGTGCACGTTGAGCACGAGGTCCAGGCCGGAGATGGCCAGCACCTTGGCGACGATCGGCTGCGGGGCCGCGATCGCGAGCGTCCCACCCCGCTTGCCCAGGTGCCGGTAGGTGTCGATGAGCACGCCCAATCCGGTGGAATCCATGAAGCCGAGCCTGCTCATGTCCACAATCAGAAATGGCGCAGTCTTGGCTGCCGCCTCGAGCACATCCCGCAACTGCGGGCCGGTGCTCAGATCGATATATCCACCCAGGGTCACAATGGTGCACATGCCCTGGGTTGTCACACAGGCCGTGAGCCGCACCCACTTGTTCTATCACCATTCGTACATGGTCAGCTACCGGAAGTTGAGCATAAAGCGCCCGATTTGAGTGGTTTGATCCTAAATGGCCGGTCCCCATGGCAGGCAGGTCGCCACCGCTCGATGGCACCGAACACGCCGTTGGCCGCCGCAAGCCGTCCCCACGCCCGGCAAGTCACCAGGGGACGCCGCCGCGGGGCCGCGGGGCCTTGCCGGCTTCGCCGCCCGAGGGCAGGCTGTTAGAAGATCTGAGATGCGGCGGTGACGCACGGCCGTCAGGTTCGCGCCAGCCGGCCGGTCCGGCGATCAGTTTGGGGCGAAGACATGGCCACCGTCGTCCGTGAGATCGAGCGAAAATTCCAGGCTCCTGAATCAGTGGCCGTGCTCGCGGCCATCAGGGACATGGCCGGCCAGGCGGGAGTCGCGGCCGTCGCGCAGCGAGACGAGCAAGTTCTCGATGCCAGCTACTACGACACCGCGGACCTGCGCCTGATCCGCCGCGGCATCACACTGCGGCGGCGCAGCGGCGGCGCGGACGCGGGCTGGCACCTGAAACTGCCCGTGGGTGCCGACACCCGCGACGAGATACACCTGCCCGCCGCCGAGCCCACAGGCGAGCCAAGCGCGAAACCCGCGGCCGGGCCCGCCGGCCAGGCAGCGGCCGGGCCGGCGGGCCGGCCCGGTGGCACCCGGGCGCGCGGCGTGCCCAGGGAGCTCGCGGGGCTGGTCCGCGCCTATACCCGCGGCTCGGCCCTGGTGCCGGTCGTGCACATGCGGACCAGCCGCAGCGTGCTCGCGCTGCTCGACGGCGCGGGCCGGACGCTTGCCGAGATCGCGGCCGACCACGCGACCGCCGAGCAGATGGACGGATCTTCCGCCACGTCGTGGGACGAGATCGAAGTTGAGCTCGTGGCCGGCGGCCGCGACCTGCTGACCGCGGTCGACGCCCGGCTGCGCGCGGCCGGTGCGCGGCCGGCGGCCACGGCGACCAAGCTGGAGCGCGCACTGGGGGACCGGCTCGCGGCCGCCAGACGGGCGGCGGGCGACGCGTCCGCCGGCGCGGCGGATGCGCGGTCGCCACGGCTGTCACCGCGTTCGCCCGCGGGCGACGTGGTGCTCGCGTACCTGCGGCGCCAGGCGGATGCCATCGTGCGGTACGACCCGCTCGTGCGGCGGGACGCGCCGGACGCCGTCCACCAGATGCGGGTCGCCACCCGCCGGGCCAGGAGCGCGCTGCAGGCGTTCCGCGAAGTCATCGATCCTGCCCCCGCCCGGCCGCTGCGTGACGAGCTGAAATGGCTGGCGACCGTGCTTGGCCAGGCGCGGGACGCCGAGGTGCTGTTGGCAAGGCTGGCCGGCGACCTTGCCCGCATCTCACCAGACCTGGTGGCAGGCCCGGTCACCGAGCGCATCGCCGGCCACTTCGGCACCGAGTCCGCGCGGGCGCGCGAGGCGGTGCTGCGCGAGCTTGACGGGCGCCGGTACCTGCGCCTGCTCGATGGCTTTGACGCGCTGATCGCTGATCCGCCGTTGACACCGCTCGCGGCACGCAAGGCAGGCAAGGCGCTCGCCAAGCCGGTGCGGCGGGCCGGGCGGCGGCTGGAGCGCGCGCTGGCGGCCGTGCCCGGGGCCGCGGACCGGGACACGGCGATCCACGAGGCGCGCAAGGCCGCCAAGCGTGCCCGCTACGCCGCGGAGGCGGCCGCTCCCGCGCTCGGCGGCGCGGCCAGGCGGCAGGTGAGCCGGGCCAAGAGCCTGCAGGGCCTGCTTGGCGATCATCACGACAGCGTCGTCGCGCGGCAGGTGCTGCGCACTCTCGCGCGCCAGGCACTGCAGGCGGGGGAGGATACCTTCACCTACGGCCTGATGTACGGGCGCCAGGCCTGCCAGGCCGCCGACATCGAGCGGGCGCTGGCCGCAGCCACCGGCCGCCCGAACCCCTGAGCGCGGGTGGCGCCCCGCGCCGCGGGCGCGAAACCTGTGGCTGCCCGCGCGGGAGTCAAAGCGCCACCGGCCAGGGCCGCGAGCGGCGGCGGACGGTTCCGATCAGGAACGTGCCACCGGCCACCCGGGCGCCTTCCCGCGGCAGCCGTTCGGGATTATGGAGGTTTCTGCCCTCCATCCTTAACGGCTGCCGCGGATGCGGCATCGACTGGTCCGGGGGTCGTCCCCCGGGTTGGCAGAGCCCGGGGGACGACGGGGGCTCAGCCGTGGATGGTGCAGTTGGCGCTCATCCCGC
>Ga0137377_10000530_pt1 | contig 23532 bp, 19 predicted proteins | sample SagtaG_22_FD_104815 | JGI IMG/M metagenome (GOLD analysis project Ga0137377, IMG submission 104815) | Vadose zone soil microbial communities from Sagehorn Ranch, Mendocino, California, USA - Sage2_L_40_16 metaG | ecosystem: Environmental > Terrestrial > Soil > Vadose zone | place: USA... | reverse complement strand
GATGTCCTCGGCGATGCGGCTGCGCTGCTGCACCCGATCTACTTCGACGAGCCGTTCGGCCTGTCCGTCGTGGAGGCCATGGCGTGCGGCACCCCGGTCGTCGCCTACCGGCGCGGCTCGATGCCCGAGGTGGTTGACGAGGGCGTGACCGGGTACCTGGCCCACGACATCGAGTCGTCGGTCGACGCAGTCCGCGCGGCAGTGCGGCTGGACCGCTCGGTCGTCCATGCGCGCGCCGTCGCGCGGTTCGGCGTCGACCGCATGGTTGAGGATTACCTCCGCACCTACGAAGCGCTGCTCATGTCGGCCAGCACCTCATCGAGCGGTGAGTAAGCCACCTCGCAGCTCCTCGCCAGGCACGAAGAGCCGCGACGAAACGGCCCGGATCGGGGCGCAGCCCGGTCCCCAATGCGGTGCGCGATCACTCAAGCTCGCTGATCCGACGTGCCTGCTGCGCGGTCGCCAGCATCGCCAGGGTGGACTCGGCGCCCTGGTTGAGATCGCGAGTCTCGGTGCGCAGCAGGAACTCCAGGAGGCTCAGGCCCCATAGCGCCCGTCCCCACCAGTCACCCACCGCTGGCCCGTCGCGCCATTGCCCGTCGACGGCCATCCTGTTGTGACAGGCCCCCGTGGGATCGAGCGCGTCGAGGACGAAGGCGAGGTAGCAGCGGGCCAGGCGGCGGACGGTCGGCCCGGGCCCCGGCTCATGGCCCGCCTGACCAGTTCCAACAGCGCCCGACCGAGCCCATCGTCCTTCGGCTTTACAGATCCAGGACCAGGCGCTCGGTGCAAGAGCGGGATATGCAGATCATCATGCAGTCCCCGGCCCGGCGTTCCTCCTCGGTCAGCACGGAGTCGCGGTGGTCGGGCACGCCGCTAAGTACACCGGTCTCGCAGGTGCCGCAGGTGCCCTCGGCGCAGGACGACAGGACCCCGACTCCGGCCTCCTCCACCATGTCGAGGATCGAGCGCTCCGGCGGGATCGTCAGGGTGAGCTCGCTGGCCGCCAGCTCCACCTCGAAGGCCTCGGCGCGGACCGGCCCGGTCAGCGGCCGGGCGCTGAACCGCTCCACCCGCAGCGACCGGGGCGGCCAGGCGCGGCAGCGTTCCTCGACCGCGGCCAGCAGGGGTTCGGGGCCGCAGCAGTAGACCAGGGTGTCCGGCTGCTGGGTGCCGAGGAGCGAATCCAGGTCAAGCAGCCCGGTCTCGTCCTGCGGCGCTACGGTGACGCGGTCGCCGTAGCGGGCAAGCTCGCCGAGGAAGGCCATCGAGGCCCGGCGGCGGCCGCCGTACAGGAGCTGCCAGTCCGTCCCGGCGGCCTGAGCCTCGGCGATCATCGGCAAGATCGGCGTGATCCCGATCCCGCCGGCGATGAACTGGTAGCGCCGCGAGGCGGCCAGCTCGAAGTTGTTCCGCGGGCCGCGGACCCGGACCGTGTCGCCGGCCCGCAGCTGGTCGTGGACGAAGCGGGAGCCGCCGCCTCCCTCCGCGTCGAGCAGGATGCCCAGCCGCCACAGGTGGTGGTCGGCCGGGTCGCCGCACAGTGAATACTGTCGGGTCGGCACGCCGTCCAGGATCAGGTCGACGTGCGCGCCCGGCGACCACCGGGGCAGCGGGCTGTCGGCGACCTGCCGCAGGGTCAGGGCCACGACCCCGTCTGCTACGTGACGCTTGCTCTCCACCCGGACGTCGGCCTCGAACTCGCGGGTGAGGACGGTGACGCTGGTGGTGTGGTGCTGCACGTGCTCCACGTGCGGGTGGTGCCCGGGCTCGGCGACCACGGGGAACGACAGGTGCAGGTGGTCCCAGACGTACATGTTCGGCGTGGTCGGGTAGCGCTCGGGCGGGGCGGCGATCGTATAGTCGCCGAGGACGGGCAGCGCCTCCTCCAGGGCGACCTTGGCCTCGAGCCGGGCCAGCGGCGCTCCGAGGCAGCCGTGCATGCCCTCGCCGAACCCGAGGTGGCGGAACCGCCCTCGGGTCACGTCGAACCGGTCAGGGTCGCGGAATCGCCGCTCGTCACGGTTCGCGGCCCCGTAGACCAGCACCACCCGCCCGCCGGCCGGGATCGTCACCCCGTGCAGCGTCACCTCGCGCGCGGTCGTGCGGCCGACCAGCTGCAGCGGGGTGGCGAGGCGGATCGCCTCCTCGACGGCGTCCGGGATGAGCGCCGGGTTCGCCCGCAGCAGCGCGCGCTGGTCCGGGTTCTCGGCGAGCAGCTTGAACAGCGTCCCTGTGAGCCCGGCGGTGCTCTCCACGCCGCCGAGGAACAGCACCATCATCAGGCCGAGGACCTCCGAGGCGAGCCCGAAGTCCTCCTCGGCGAACGGCACCCCGTCGATCTCGGCGGAGACGATGTGGGTCACCAGGTCCGCGCGCGGGCGGGCGCGCCGCTCGTGCAGCAAGTCCGCGAAGTAGGCCTGGATGCCGGCGGTGGCGGCCTTGGCCACCGGGGTGAGCCGGGCGTCGTCGGGCTTGCGGTCCTTGAGCTCGTGGACCCACTGGTTGAGCTGCGCCCGGCCCTCCTGCCGGGCCGCGGGCAGGCCGAGCAGGTCGAAGAACACCTCGTTGGGCATCGGCCAGGCCAGTTCCTGGGCCAGGTCCACGGTGCCCCGGTGCCGCCAGGCGTCGACCAGGCCGTGCACCACCGCGCGGACCGCGTCCTCCCGCTCGGCGATGCGGTTGGGCAGCAGCTGCGGCTGAATCATCCGGCGGATCTGATCGTGACGCGGGTTGTCGATGTCCGGCAGGAACCCGGGGCCGCTCTGGTCCTTCGCGGTGTCGTCGATGTCGATGCCCTCGTAGCTGAGGAACGTCCGCGGGTCCGTCGCGGCCGCCCGGACGTCCTCGAACCGGGACAGCGCCCACCAGTTCCACTTCTCGCTGTGGAACACCGGGGCCTCGTCGCGCATCCAGCGGTACACCGGGAACGGGTCGGCCTGGAACTCCTGGCTGAACGGGTCGTACTCCATGACCCGTGACGTGCTGCCGATCATGCTGGACCTCCGCAAGCTGCCCGGACCGCCGCTTGTTGGACAAGTATTGGAAATAATAGATCGTTCCAACATAGAACAGGATCCCTTTGACGACGCCTTCTGTCAAGTCCCTGCTGGTAAAACAGGTCAGCAGCCGAGGTGCCAGCCGGATCCTGGCGCCTCGGCTATGCTGTGTCTAGTAGATCGTTCCATTGCTGGCTGTGGGAGGTTCCGATGCCGGTCAATGGCAAGGAGCCCAGCCCCCGGCCGACCATTCGTGATGTGGCCGAACGGGCCCGCGTCTCCAAGTCCCTGGTCTCGCTCGTGCTGCGCGGTTCGCCGAAGGTCAGCGCCGACCGGCGGGCGGCCGTGGACCGGGCGATCGCCGAGCTTGGCTACCGTCCCAACGCCGCGGCCCGCACCCTGCGCGAGGGGCGCAGCCGGGCGATCGGCGTGCTCCTCAACGACGTCCGCCACCCCTGGTTCGTCGACGTTCTCGACGGACTGATCTCCGTCTTGGAGGCCGACGGGAGGCACCTGGTGCTCAGCGGCGGCGGCCGGCTAGACCGGCGCATGGACGACTCGACGCTGCGCGGCTTTCTCGAACTCGACGCTGACGGCTTCATCCTGGCCGGTACCCAGGCGAACTCGCCGGTCATCACCGAGATCGCCAACGTCGTCCCTACGATCACGGTGGGCTGGCGCGACATCGACCTGCCGCGGGTGGACGCGGTCGCGAACGACGACCGGCTCGGCGCGACGCTGGCGACCCGTCACCTGATCGAACTCGGCCACCGCAGGATTGCGCATATCTCCGGGCGGGTGTCCGGGACCAGCAATGTCGTCGGGAAGCTGCGCCAGCAGGGCTATGAGGACACCATGCGGGCCGCCGGGCTCGGCGAGCACATCAGGGTCGAGTCCGGGGACTTCACCGAAGACGCAGGCTATCGCGCCACCGTGCGCCTGCTCAACGGCGGCCAGCCGCCGACCGCGATCTTCGCCGTCGACGACCTGACCTGCCTCGGCGCGCAGTCCGCCGCCTCGGAGATGAACGTCGACGTGCCGGGACGGCTCTCGCTCGTCGGCTACGACAACTCCTACCTGTCCCGGCTCCGGTCGATCTGGCTCACCAGCGTCGACAGCGCCGGCTTCGACGCCGGGCGGCTCGCCGCCCGCACCCTGCTGGCCCGGGTGGCCGACCCGTCCCGCCCCGCCGAACTCCACCTTCTGGCCCCGACCCTCCAGGTCCGCGGTTCCACCGCGCCCCCGCTCTAGCCGCTGAGCCCTAGATCGTTGACCGGGGATATGCGTAGTTGTGCCAGATCGCAGCGTTGAGGGCGTGCAGGCGCTGCACGATGCGCGACGCCGGCTGGCGAACGTTTTACGACGCGGCGTGCGTTGCCTGTGCGAGCTGCCGCTCGAGCGCCTTGGCCGCTCCGTCGTGCCAGCTGTCGGCGATGAACGCCGATGCGGAATCGGGGAAGATGTCTTCCTCCCCGTTGTCCACAGCGTCGAAGATGGCCCGGGCGACCGATTCCGGGGAGGCCTTGGGTATGTCAACGCCCCGGAGCATGTCGGTGTCCACAGGGCCGGCCAGGACCGCGTGAACCCGAACCCCCTGCCCAGCCAGGAGGGCACGCAGCGACTGGGTCAGGGAGAACGCGGCCGCGTTCGAGATCGAGTAGGCCGGGATGCGCGGCAAGGGGGCGAGGGAGTTCAGCGACAGTATGTTGACGATGGCCCCGCGGGACCGGGACAGCGCCGGCAGGAAGGCCTGGGTCACGGCGTAGGTGCCGAAGAGGTTGACGGCCAGGTGGCGTTCGATCGCGGTCGGATCGGTCAGGTCGTCCATCAGCGCGATGCCAGCGTTGTTGATCAGGACATCCAGCGACCCTATTTCGCCGGCTGCTGCCTGAACCTGCTCCGGGCTGGTGACGTCCAGCGTCAGGGGCGTGACCCGCGCGTCGGGGTGAGCCAGCGGCCGGCGGGTGCCTGCATACACCTGCCTGGCGTTCCTGGCCAGGGCTTCGGCGGCCAGCGCCTGCCCGATGCCGCGGTGCGGGCACGAGGCGCTTCGGATCGAGCGCAGGTGCAGGAGCGGTTCTTCCGGGAACTGGCCGCCGCCGAACTGTGGCTCCGTGGTGAGGGCATCCCGCATGCGCTCATCGGGAGCCTGGCTTGCTGGGCACACGCTGGCCACGGCGTCGCGCCCGTGTTCGGTCGGCCGGAGGCGTTCGGTGCGGTGCAGCGCTGCCCGGATATCGACGTACTGGTCCCGCGCGCCGCGCTGGATGCCGTCAGGGAGTATGCACGGGCTGCCAGGACCGGTCCGTTCCCGGTGGCGATCGATGCATCCGGTGCGGCGTGTTTCATCGACTTGCGCCCGCGCAGCGAGCAGTCATACCTGACCCATCGCCGGCTGCGGTTCCCTGTACCGAGCGATCTGTTCGCGCCGCTGCCGGCGCGGCTCGAGGGGGTCAAGATCACCACGATTGACCCCAGGGTGCTGCTGCATACCTTCGGCACCATCGGGGGGATCGTCCGGCGCAAGGACGTGCCGAAGATCACGGCGCTGGCGGGCGCGCTGGAATCCGGCGCGGCGGTGAGCAGATTCAACGAGGACGACTGCGCTGTGTTCGCGCGCTACGCCGAGGAACGCGACAGCAGGTATCCGCAGTACCGGGCTTTCGTGCGGCTGGTGGACGAGATGCTGGAGGGGCTGCCCCCGGCGGCATCCAGCGGCGTCAGGTACTGGCTGATGCCGGCCGCGAAGAGAACGCTGGCGCGGCTGAACGGGTGAGACGGCGAGGATGGGCATCAACTACCAGCGGCTTTACGATTACCGGCTGAGCGGCGTGGACCAGGCGCTCCGGCGGGCCGTCTGGGCGGAGATCGCCGTCTACCTGCACGGCAAGACCGGCTGGCCTGCCCGGGTCCTCGACGCGGGCGCGGGCCGGTGTGAGTTCATCAACACGGTTCCCGCTGCTGAGCGGTGGGCGGTCGACGTGTGCGGCTGCGACGAGTACCGGCACCCTGGTGTCAGAGCCGTGCCTGGCGGCATCGTGGATGCCGAGCTGCCGCGCGGCTATTTCGACGGCGTGTTCGTGTCGAACGTCCTGGAGCACCTTCCCTCCCAGGGCGCCGTGGGCGCGGCGCTTGCCAGGATCGGCGAGTCGCTGGCCGCCGGCGGCCGGACCGCCGTCATGGGACCGAACTTCCGGTACTGCGCGCGAAGTTACTTCGACTGCGCCGACCACACGCTTGCGCTCACTCATGTCGCTGTCGCCCAGCACCTGTATGCGGCCGGCTTCGACGTCACCGAGGTGATCGCGAGGTTCCTGCCGTATTCCTTCCGCGGCAGGCTCCCGGCGTCACCACGGCTGACCCGCACATACCTGCGCTGCCCCATGTTGTGGCGGGTGCTCGGCAAGCAGTTCCTGATACTGGGGGCCAAACCCGGTTAGGTACCGAGGCAGTTCAGCCGGGCGAGCAGTCCGAGATGATCGGAGACGTATCCCGTTCCGCCGCGCAGAACCTGCCTGCCGGTGAACAGCACCTCGGTGTCTTCGGCCTTGATCTCCCCGGCCGTCAAGATGAAATCGATGCAATGCGGCATCTCCCCGGTGGGGAGGTATTCGGCCCGGAACGTTGCCGGGCAGCTCCCCTCGAACGCGTCATCCAGCGCGGTGCCCGCAATGAACTCGCCGAACAGGGCACTGTCGCGGTCGACATTGAAGTCCCCGCACACCACAGCCGGGACCGGGACGCTGCGCACGACACGGGCCAGAGCAGCGAGCTGGGCACGGTGAACCGGGCTGAACCGGTTCGTCGGCGACCAGTCGCCGTCGGTGTTGGCCACCGGATGGGTGTTGACCACAGATATTGCGGGGTCGGCCAGCCGGGCTACCAGTGCGCCCTTCATCCGCGCTCTGAGCCGGGTCAGCGAAGGGATGCCTGGCGCGTGAGGGCATGCCCCGAATTCGTGGTATGCCGTCGCGGACATGGGCAGCCGCGAGAAGGTCACCACGTCTCCTGCCGGGCCGGGCAGCGTCCGCCGGAAGCTGGCATACCGGAATGACGGCATCTGCCGGGCTAGCTGGCGAAGGTGGTAATAGGTGTGGACTTCCTGGAAGCAGACCACATCGGCGTCGCTCGCCTCAAAGAAGGCACCGATCGCCTGGCAGCGAGCCGTCAGGCGTGATCCGGTCAGCGGGACACCCCTGATGTTCAGGGAGACCACCGTCACCGACGTGTGCATCATCGTGCCTCTCAGCCTGGCAGGAAGCTCACCCAGGCTACGCGGTCGATCCACGGCGAGCGGCAATCTCCAGAATCCGTGCGCGTGTCTCGGCCCTCAGCAGGCCGGCCCGGGCGCAGCCTGGCGGCCATGGCCGGGGCCGGGACGGAGCCCGGCGACCCCGCCCTGGCCCGCGACCTAGCCGCCGCGGCCGCCCAGAATCCTCGGTCCACCTGGCGTGTGACCGTCACCGCCCAGGACGGGCACGCCATCGGTCACGGGTGCGCCCGGCCGGAGCCCGGGAACCGCAAGGAACGGGCGAAACGCCGCAAACCCGGCCCGCCGGACGGACGTGATCCGCCCCGCCGCACCGGCGGCACCCAGGGTCCGGGTTCTCCTTCACCGCCACCGGCCAGCCCGGGCCGCCCGGCGGATACGGCACCTGGCGCCTGCGCACCGGGGCCAGCGGACAACCGGATCTGCTGGTCACGCTCGACCCGATCACCACCCAGGCCTGTGATCACCGGTTCGAGGCCCGGGGCCATGATCCGGGGGTCAAGTTGCGGCGTTCGGGGCGCGGGGCCGTCCGGGGTGGCCGCCGTCGCGGCTGGCGGTGGTGACCGTGCTGCAGATGGCGGAGGACCTGACCGGCCGGCAGGCGGCGGAGGCGGTGCGGACCCGGCTGGACTGGCAGTACGCGCTGGGGCTGGGCCTGGATGATCCGGGGTTCGATCACAGCGTGCTGAGCGAGTTCCGCGGCCGGGTCGCCGCGCACGGGCTGGAAGAGGCCGCGCTGGACGCGCTGCTGGCCAGGCTGGCTGCCGAGGGCCTGGTGCGGGCGGGCGGCAAGCAGCGGACCGACTCCACGCACGTGATCGCGGCGGTCCGGGCGCTGCATATGACCGAGCTGGCCGGGGAGAGCGTGCGCGCGGCGCTGGAGGCGCTGGCGGCCGCGTGCCCGGACTGGCTCGCGGCCCGGTTCTGCCTGCCGGACTGGGACCGCCGCTACGGCACCCCGGTCACGACCTGGCGGCGGCCGGCTCCCGGCAAGGCAGAACGGGACAAGCTCGCCGGGGAGTACGCCAGGGACGGGTACGCGCTGGTGGCGGCATGCTATGAGGAATCCGCGCCGCCGTGGCTGCGGGAGATCCCGGCCGTGCAGGTGCTGCGCACCATGCTGATCCAGAGCTTCACCCGGACCGTCAGCGAGGGCGGGCGGGAGGTGATCAGCAGGCGGGAACCCGGCGGCAGCGGCGACGGGGTCCCGCCCGCCCATAGAAAGATCTCCTCTCCTTATGACGCCGATGTCCGCTGGGGCGCGAAGAAGGACCTGACCTGGCTCGGATACAAGCTGCACATCTCCGGGACCTGCGATGACCCGCCGGCCTGCGGCTGCCCCCCGGACGCGGTCCCGGCGCCGCCCGGGCGGTGCGGCCATGACGTGCGGCCGAACCTGATCACCGGCGTGGCGACCACCCGCGCGTCCGTGGCCGACGCCGAGATGACCACCCCGGTCAACGCCGCGCTGCACCGCAGGGACCTGGCCCCGGGCCGGCACTACCTCGACTCGGGATACGGCTCGGCGCGCATCGTGGCCGATGCGGCCCGGCTGTTCGGGATCACCCTGGTTACCCCGCTGCCCGCCGATTCCTCCCGGCAGGCCCGCGCCGGCGATGGCTACGACCGGACCGCGTTCGCCATCGACTACGACACCCGGACCGTCACCTGTCCCCAGGGCAAGCCCAGCACCGGCTGGACCCCCGTCCGGCAGGAGGGCCACGACAAGATCGTCGTCCGGTTCGGCATCACCACCTGCCGTCCTTGCCCGGCCCGCCAGCTGTGCACCACCGCCCGCCGCAACGGCCGGCAGCTGACCATCTTGCCCCGTGACCTGCACGAACTGCAGACCGCCGTCCGAGCCGGGCAGCAAAGCGAAGACTGGCAGGACGACTACAAGCGCCGGGCCGGCATCGAAGGCGCCATCAGCCAGGCCGTCACCGTCACCGGATGCCGCCGGGCCCGCTACCGCGGCCTCGGCAAAACCCACCTCGAACACGTCTACTCAGCCGTAGCACTCAACCTCTGCCGTCTGGACGCCTACTGGAACGACACCCTCCTGAACCGCGGAAGAACCAGCCACCTGGCCCGGCTCAGCCTCGCCACATCAGGAAAGGAATTAACCACCAACATCAATGGGGGCCCGAAGTGCCGCCACGACCACCGGAAGGTCGACCAGCTTCCCGACGGCACCTTCCGATGGACAACCCCATCCGGGCGGCGGTATACCACGGAACCCACCCGCTACCCAATCTGATCACGAGAGCCGCACCGCTTGGAGTACATCGAGACCGGGGATCTCAGATCGCCCGGGTGACGCTGAGGTCCATGTCGATCCGGATAGTCAGCGGGGTGGTCACGATCGCGGCGTACCCGGGTCGCCCGCCCGGACCGGGCGGTCCTCCTGGCCGGCCGCGTCCGCCGCGTGCTCCGCGCCGGAGGCGCGGTGCCGCAGGAGCCCGGGCGCGGACAGCGCCGCCGACGTCACCGCGCAGGCCGCCATCACGTAGTAGATGGCGGTGTAGTCGGCGATGCTGGCGATCAGGCCGGCCAGCGGGGCGCCCACGGCGATCCCGATGTCCCAGAACGAGGTGAACGCGCCGAGCGCGGCGCCCTGCTGCGACGGGTGGGCGCGGTTGATGACGACGAGCGCCAGCGAGGGGAACAGCAGGGACAGGCCGGCTCCGATGACGAGCCCGCCAATGATCACCGTCGGCAGGTTCGTCGCCAGCGCGACGATGACCAGGCCGACCGCCTCGACGAGCGCGGACCACAGGGCGACCCGCCGCGGGCCGAGCCGGTCCGGGATGTTCCCGATGAACAGCCGGACGCCGATGTAGGTGAAGCCGAACGCCTCAAACGCGGCTATCCCGTTGGCCACGCCGTGGGCGAGCATGTCCAGGGAGACGAACGCGGCCAGGGCCGCGTACCCGAGCGCGGCGAGGGACAGCGCGATGCCGGGGACGACCGCGGCGCCCGGCAGGAGCGAATGGCGGCCGGGCGCGCCGGCCGGCCGCGGCGACTCCCCGGCGCCGATGGACAGGACAGAGCCGAAGGCGGCCACGCCGGCCACCGTGCACATGGCCCACACGGCGGGGAAGCCTGCCAGCCGCATGATGACCGTGCCGACCAGGCTGCCCAGCGTGATGCCCAGCCACATGAAGATCCCGTAGAGCCCCACCACCCGGCCGCGCCGGGCCGGCGGGCACAGGCTGACCAGCCAGGCCGCGCCGCCGGTGTACACGGTGCCCTCGCCGATCCCGTGCAGCACCCGGATGGGCACCAGGATGCCGATGGCGCCCGCCCCGTAGTAGGCCAGCCCGGCCAGGGTGCAGATGACCGTGCCGCTCAGCATCAGCAGCTTGTAGCCGTGCCGGTCGGCCAGGCGCCCGGCCACCGGCCGGGTGACGACGGCGGCGGCCGAGATCGCGGCTACGGCCAGGCCTACCTCCACGTTGCCGCCGTGCAGCCGGTTCAGGACGAAGAACGGCACCGTGGCCAGGGAGGCGCCCACGCCGAGCAGGGAGAAGAAGATACCGCCGAAGATCGGCAGGAACGGGCGGTAAAAAGCCAGAGCCTGGCCGCCGGGCCGCATTCCCGCCTCCTAGGATCCGGCCGCGTCCGCCGGGACGGCGAGGAACAGGTGGGTGGGCAGGTGCACGGCGAGCCCCTCGTAGACCTCGCCGCAGACCGACAGGCCGGGCTCGGCGAACGTGTCCGGCGGCGGCTCGGCGACGCGGATCACCGAACGTCCCGCGTCGAGCAGCCTGACCGCCTCGGCGAAGTCGCCGGCCAGCGCCTGCCCCGGCGGGATCATCCGGGTCCGGCTGATCAGCGTCCCGTTGGCGGCCAGGTCGGCGAGCAGGCTGCCCCGCCCGACCAGGGTCCGGTAGTAGTCACGGGGGTTGACGATCATCGCGTGCGCGGTCGAGCCGGTCTGCTCGATCTCGTCGCAGGCGGCCAGGATCCCGTCCGCGTAGTCGCCCTGGTACGGCAGCCGGGCGATCTCCGGGTGGCTGAGCAGCCCGTGGCGGCCGATGGTCAGGGCCTGGTTCTCCGCGGTGGCCAACCTGACCAGCAGCCGGTGGTCGATGAACTCGGCTAGGCCTTCCGGGCGGCCAGCCAGCTCCGCGGGGATCTGCACCCACGCCCGGACCGGGTGGACCCGCGCCTGCGCGACGCCGAACCGGAAGGCCGCCTCCCGGCGCAGGCCCACCTCGGTCACCGCGGCGGCCTGCTGCGGGCTGGACCGCCCCTCGGTCCAGAACCAGGTGACCTCGTCCGGCGCCGCCTGCCTCTTGAGCAGGCCGCGCACGGTCAGCCGCGGCTTGGGCCGGTCCGGCTTGTGCGCGTCGGTGACGGTGTAGTCGTAGCTCACCTCCGTGCGTTCGCCGTGGACGGCGAACGCGGCGGCGAACGCGGCGCCCGGGGACAGCGTACCGGTGGCGGGGAGGGTGTCGGCGGTCATGCTTACTCCAGGTCATGCGCGTGTTGGACGATAAGCCGGTAGAACGGGTAGTGGTGGTCGTAAAAGGACCTGAGCACGGGGTGGTTGTCGACGGTGGCGGGGTAGGTGTTCCCGCCCGCGGCGAACCCGGAGCTGCGGATCGCGTCGAGGTGCCAGTGCCGGTGCCGCTGCCACTCGGGCCGGTCGCCTGGCGTCCAGGTCAGGGCGTCCGGCTGGAACGGCAGCCCGACCGCCGCGCAGTAGGCCCTGACGGCGGCGGCCGGATCGCGCAGCAGGTCCTCGGCCCGGATCACCAGCGGGCGGCCGCCGGTGGCCGCCCAGATCAGCTGGAACAGCTCGTACAGCCACTCGTAGCCGATCTCCGGGCAGGTCACGGTCGGCTTGACGGCGTAGTGCGAGCTGATCGCCTGCCGCGGGTCGCGGACCAGGAACGTGTGGGTCATCCAGGCGAGCTCACCGGGATGGCCGAACACGTAGTCGTACCGGTAGTCGAGCACTTCCTTGACGAAGACCGCGCGGACCCGGCCGAGCTCGGCGAGGCGGTCCACGAGCTCCCGGGCGGACCTGGCCGGCGCGCTGCCGCCGCCCGGCGTCGGCACCATCAACGCCTTGTCCTGGGCCAGCGCCAGGAAGGGCTCGTGCAGCACGGCGACGTCGCCCCGCTCGATCATCATGCGCAGGAACGCGGTGGACGCCGAGCGCGAGTGCGCCCACAGGACGATGACCGGCCTCACCCGGACCACCAGGCCGGCGCCCGGTCCCACCGGTGCCGGCGCAGGTCGCGGAGCAAGTCCTCCTCCAGCGACCGGCCGTCGCTCACCGCGAGGTTGGCCCGGACGTGCCCGGGCGTGCGCATGCCGGGGATGACCGTGCTCACCGCGGGATTGGCCAGGATGAATCGCAGCGCCAGCTCCGGCAGCGGCATGCGGTCCTCGATGTCGGCGGCCAGCCTGCCGTACCGCTCCACGCTGGGGCCCAGGTTCTCCGGGCCGAAGTAGGTGTTGCGCCAGTCGCCCTCCGGCCAGCTGCTTCCCGCGTGGATGGCGCCGGTGAGCGTCCCTTCGTCGAAGGGCACCCGGGCGATTACCGCGATGCCGTCGCGCTGGGCGCGGGGGAACAGCTCGTCCTCCGGGGCCTGGTCGAAGATGTTGTAGATGACCTGGATGGCATCGATCAGCCCGGTGTCCAGCGCGGCCAGGCAATTGGCGGGCTCCCAGCGGTTGACGCTGATGCCCACCGCGTCGATGACGCCCTCCCGCTTGAGGTCGCCGAGGGCCTCCTGCCACCGCAGGTCCTTCGCCCAGCGGTCCTCCCAGACGTGCAGCTGCATCAGGTCGATGCGGCCGACGCCGAGGTTCTCCAGGCTCTTGTAGGTGTACTCCCTGATGTACTCGGCCGGGAACACGTCGTCCAAGGTGTCGTCCGGGCCGGGCGGCCACTCCCGGTTCTTCGGCGGGACCTTCGTCGCGACGTACAGCCTGCGACCGGGGTGGCGGCGCAGCAGGGCGCCCAGCATCTGCTCGCTGATCCCGCGCCCGTAGGCCCAGGCAGTGTCGAAGAAGTTACAGCCGAGCTCGACCGCCTCGTCGAGGCACGCGGGCGCGATGTCGTAGTCCCAGCCGGTGAAGCCGCCCGGGCCGCCGCCGATGCCCCACATGCCGTAGCCGATCTCGGTGACCTCCCAGCCGAGCCTTCCCATCGTGCGGTAGCGCATGTCACGGCCCTCCTGGTGAGTGTGCCTGCGGCACGGCGGACAGGCCCTGGCCCGTCCGGGCCAGGTAGGCGTCGTAGGCGGCGATCGGGCCGTCCAGCGGCGCGTCGGCGAGTTGCCAGCGCTCCTCGAGCCGCAGGCACTCGTCCTTGCGGTACAGCGCCGGGTTGTCGGTGAGCAGCTCGTCGAGCGCCGCCCGCAGGACGGGCTCGGCCTGGCCGTCCGGCGCCGGGAGCAGCGCGGCCAGCGCCGGTAGCCCGTCGTCGTCGGCCTGCCGGGCCTCCTCGCCCAGCCGGGTCAGGAACTCGGCGCAGGCCGCCCGGGTGACCGGCGCCCCGGCCCGGGCCAGCGCCCCCGCGAAGCCGACGCTTTCCGGGTGGAAGACGTGCAGGGTACGGCCCCAGGCGGCGCGGTCGAGCACCGCGGCCGTCACCCGGGCCGCAGCGTAGTCGACCGGGGTGTAGTCCGACCGGATGCTGGCGTCCGGCCAGACGCCCACCCGGCGGATCGCCGCCAGCAGCAGGTGCGTCAGGGCCCGCGGGTTGGGGTGCACGTTCTCCTCGCTGGGCAACACCTCGCCGAGCCGGAGCACGGTGACGAGCGCCCCGCGGTCCCTGGCCTGGGCCAGGTACCGCTCGGCCACCCACTTGGACCGGCTGTAGCCGCGATCCGGCGGGACCGTCCCGGACGGGGTCCCGACCTCGGGCAGGCGGCCGGGCCGCCCGGCCGCCTCGGCGTTCAGCGCTGACAAGGTGGAGATGTAGTGCACCGGCACCGGGCGGCCGGACATCGCCAGCCGCAGCACCTCGGCGGTGCCGGTCACGTTGGCTACCCGGTGCGAGCCGTAGCCGAAGACCAGGTTCACCAGTGCCCCGTTGTGCAACACCAGGTCGCAGTGCCTGGCCAGGTGCTCCCAGGCCGCGGCGGCCAGGCCGAGGCCGGGCTGGCCGAGGTCGCCCGCGTAGCCGTCGAGCCGCTCGGCGAAGTGCGGCTGCCACAGGCCACGGGCGGCCAGCGCGGCGGCCACCCGCTGGGCGGCCTCGGCGTCACTAGCCGCCCGGGCCAGGCAGCGCACCCGCAGGTCCGTGCCGGCCAGCAGGTCGTGCACCAGGCGGCTGCCGACGAAGCCGGTGGCCCCGGTGACCAGCACGGTCCGCACCTCTGCAGCCGGGTCGGCCGCCCGGATCAGCGCGCGGCGAGCCGACGCAGTGTCCTCCTCCATCTGCGTGGCCTCGGCCTCCCGCAGCGCCGTGCTCGACTTCCGCGTGCCGATCAGCCCGGCCAGGCCGCGGGCCGTGGGGAACTCGAGCAGGTCCTGGGTGCACAGGTCGGCGACGCCGTATTCGTCGGAGAGCATCCGCACGGCGATCAGCGCCCGGATGGAGTCACCGCCCGCCTCCATGAAGTCCGCGTCGGCGCCGAGGTCGGGCTGGCCGAGCGCGACCCGGAAGGCCCGCAGGGTCAGCTCGGGCCAGGATGCCGGCTGCGCCGCGGCGGCCAGCCCGGCGCGGTCCGCGTCCAGTTCGTGGTCCAGCAGCGCCTGCAGCGACCGCCAGTCCACCTTGCCGCCGTCGCTGAGCGGCATCTGCCGCAGGACCAGGCAGTACCGCGGCACGCTCGTCCTCGGAAGCGTCTGGCGCAGGTGATCCCGCAGGCCCGAGGCAGTCAGCGTGCCGTCCCCGGCGGCGAACAGGGCCAGCGACCTGTCGCCGTCGCGCTCCGCGACCAGCACCTTGGCCTGGTGAACCCCCGGGCACCGCTGCGCCGCCGCCTCGATCTCGCCCAGCTCGATCCGGACGCCGCCGATCTTGACCTGGAAGTCCCTGCGGCCGGAGAAGAATAGCCTGCCGCGTTCGTCCAGGTACCCGAAGTCGCCGCTGAGGTAGAGGTGCTCGCCCGGGATCTGCCCGGGGACGTGGTTGGGGATGAACGCCTTCCGCGTCGCCTGGTCGTCGCCGTGGTACCCGGCGCCCACGCAGGCCCCGCCGATCGCGATCTCGCCGACCGTGCCGCGGGGCAGCACGGCGCGCTGACCGCCGCGGGCCTCGCCGAGGATCGCCACGTAGCAGTTGTCGATGGGCCTGCCGAGCGGGATCATGTCGCCGTCGGCGTCGTTCACCGGGTGGAAGACCATGCCGATGGAGGTCTCGGTGGGCCCGTAGCCGTTGGTGATCCGCAGCCGCGGCAGCAGGGCCCGCATCCGGTGGACGGCCCGGGCGTTGATCTCCTCACTGCCCACGATCAGGTGGCGCAGGGAGGCCAGCCTGGCCAGCGCCTGCCCGTCCCCGTCCACCAGGGCCACCAGGATGTTGAAGATGCTGGACACGAAGTCCGTCGCGGTGACCTGGTGGACGGCGATCGTATCGACGGTCTGCTGCAGGTTCAGGAACTCGCCCTGCACGGGAAGCACTGTCCGGCCACCGGTGGTCAGCGGCCACAGCAGCTGCCACAGCGAGGAGTCGAAGGTGTGCTTGCTGTTCTGCAGCACCACGTCGTCGCCGGCCGAGGCGAAGTAACGGGTCATGAACTGCAGGCGGTTGACCAGGCCGCCCTGCTGGTTCAGCGCGCACTTGGGCGTGCCGGTCGTCCCGGAGGTGAAGAAGCCGTAGCTGAGGTCGCCGGGCTCAAGCGGCACCTCCGGCCGCCGCGGCGAGGGGGTGATGCCGTCCGCCGCGACCGGCATGGCGCGGTCGCCGAACTCCGCGGGCACCTGGCCGGGGTCCGCGCACAGGATCAGCCGCGGCGACAGGACGCGCAGGGTGAGCCCCAGCCGGTCGGCCGGCCAGCTAGGGTCCATCGGGACGAGCACGGCGCCGAGCTTGAGCAGCGCGAGGTAGGCGGTCGGCAGCTCGAGGCTGTTGACGAGCAGGCTCGCTACCCGGTCCCCCTTGGCCACGCCGCGGCCGGCCGCGGCGATCACGATGCCGTTGGCCAGCTGGTCGAGCTGCCGGTAGGTCAGGGTGCGCCCGGCGTAGCAGACGGCCACTCGCTCCGGCTGGCGGTCCGCCTGATCCTCGATCAGCCGTCCGGCCGCCCGGAACTCGCCGTAGTCGACCGCCCGCCCGGCGATGCTGGGCATCCCGGCCGTTCCGCCGTCCGGCGATCCGGCCGCGCCATCGGGACTCTCCGCTAGCTCGCCGAATGGCACATCGTATTCGCCTGCGGATATGCCGGAGTGGTTCTCGCCATCGCAAAATGGCGGCGTATTCCCGCTCATACGCCCTCCCCGCGCGGCGGGATCTCGCCGCGCGATTTGCAGACGGCCTTTCCTCGGAGTCTAAATCGGCCTGCTGCGGCCAGGCAAGACTTGAATTACCGGCGGGGAAGCACTAGGTAATCTCGCTGCCCGGCGCCGGATAAGCAATTAGTAACCGGCCGCGTGAACGGACAGTAATGACAGCCGGCCGGGCGCTATCTCGGCCGGGTTGAAGGCCGTCTCGCGGTCGGCGATCCGCGCCTGGCCGGACGTCACGAGCGACGCGGCGAGCTGACCGGTCGCCGGGGCGGTCTGGATGCCGTACCCGCTCAGCGCGGCCAGCCAGAAGAAGCCGGGCGCGTCCGGCGCTTCGCCCACGACGGGGATGTCGTCCCTGACGGCGCTGCGCAGGCCGGCCCACGCCCGCTGGACGTGCCTGATCGCCAGCGTGGTGGCCGCCTCCACCCGGGCGGCGGCGACCGCCACGTCCAGGTCGTCGGGCCTGACGTCGCCGGGCGGCACCGGCGTCGCGTCGGCGGGGGAGATGAGCAGGCGGCCCGACTCGGGCTTGACGTAGAAGGTGTCGGTCACGTCGGCGACCATCGGCCAGCCCGTCACCTCGGTGCCCGCGGGCGGCGCGGTGACGAACGCCGTGCGGCGCAGCGGCGTCAGGCCGACCGGGCGGACCCCGGCCAGGCCCGCGACCTCGTCGGCCCATGCCCCGCTCGCGTTGACCACGGCCGCGGCGGTGAACTCGCCGGCATCCGTGGCGGCCCGCCACCGCCCGCGGTCCCGGGCGAGGGCCCGCAGCCGGGCCGACCGGACCACGCGGCCACCCCGGGTCCTGATGCCGCGGAGGAAGCCCTGGTGTGCGGCGTCGACGTCGACGTCCATCGCGGCGGGCTTGAGCATCGCCCGGGAGTACCAGCCCGGCCGGACCACCGGGCAGAGCCGCTGCGCCTCGCCGGGACCGAGTTCGCGGACCGGCACCGGGGCGGTCAGCCCGGCCGCCAGCACCTCGGCGAACCGCTCCTCGGCCCCGCGCGGGCACAGGGCGAGCACGCCGCGCGGGGTAAGCAGCGGCGTGGTGAAGCTGGGCGGCGGCGCCTCGTAGAACGGCCGGCTGGCCGCGGTCAGTGCCCGGACCACGGGGCCGCCGTAGTACTCGGAGAACAGCGCCGCCGACCGGCTGGTCGAGTGGTAACCGGGCACGGCCTCCATCTCCAGCACGATCACCTGGCCGGAAGCCGCCAGGAAATACCCGGCGCTCGCCCCGGCGATGCCCCCGCCGATCACCAGGAAATCGCAGTTCATGGCATCCGAACATAACGGAAGGGGAGCGGCGGGAGAAGGGCGAGCGGCGCCGGGTCCGACGGGCACCCGTAGGCCATAGGTACGGCGAGTAACCGGTTTACCTGAAGGCCCAGCTGCCACATGGATCTCGCCTCTCTAGTGCGTAGTGCAATGGCAGGTTAAACTGCTGGCGACTGGTCCCGTTGCGGGATTCAGCGCCTGGTGAAATACCGGAGAATACCGCATGCTACGCGCGAACGACCGCGGCGCATTCCAGGTCACCGGCCTCGCGGCATCACGAGTTCCCGGGAAACGGCCAGCCTTTCCCCCAGGTGCGCGTATCGCGCCGCGCTGGCTGACGCGCCGGCCGGGGTGCCCTCTTGCCAGCAACGACATCAGGACCGACCGGAGCGGACATGACGAGGAAGCGAAGCCCCGAGCCCTACGCCAACAGCATCGAGGCTCCGACCTACCAGAGCGCGTCGTACTACTTCCACGACGCCGGCCACGTCCGGACAGGTCTGCACGACCTGACCACGCCGGCCGGCCGGTACGGCAGGTACAGCAACCCGACCTGGCTGGAGGTCGAGGATCGGCTCAGCCAGCTCACCGGGGCGGAGAGCTCGCTGCTGTTCGCCTCGGGCATGGCGGCGCACTTCACTACGTTCGTCTCGCTGCTGCAGGCCGGCGATGAAGTCGTCCTGCCGGCCGAGTCCTACCGGCAGGTCAGGAACGTCTTCCACGCGATCCTGCCCAAGTTCGGCGTCGTCGTCCACGAGATCTCCATCCGCGACTCCAGCGCCTTCCTCAGCGGCATCAAGGCACTAGCCAGCCGCCTCCGGCTGGTGCACCTGGAGATGCCCTCCTCGCCGCACATGTACCTGATCGACGTCGCCCGGGTCCGCGAGATAGTCGGGCCCGACGTGGTCATCACCCTGGACAGCTCGTTCTCGCCGCCGCCCAACTTCTACGCCCTGCGCTGGGGAGTCGACCTGGCGCTGTTCAGCGCGACCAAGTACCTGGGCGGCCACGGGGACATCGTGTCCGGCGTGGCCTGCGGGCGCCGCGACCTGATCGAGAAGATCCGCTGGTACCGCGACACGACCGGCCCCGTCGCGGACGGCAACGCCGCCTTCCTGCTCCGGCGCAGCCTGTACACCCTGCCGATGCGGATGCAGCGCATCAACCAGTACGGCATCGCGGTCGCGAGGTACCTGGACAGCCACCCCGCCGTGCGGCGGGTCTACTACACCGGCCTGGAGAGCCACCCGCACTTCAAGCTGGGCCAGGACTACCTCGCGGGGCACGGCGGGGTGGTCACCTTCGAGCTGGGCCTGAGCGAGCAGGCCACCGCCGAGTTCGTCGACCGGCTCCAGGTCCCGTTCATGGCCTCCAACTTCGGCGCCCCGCAGACGCTCGTCGAGCAGAGCACGTTCTTCACCTACTTCGAGTACGACGAGCAGGCCCTGCAGAGCATCGGGGTGGATCGCAGCACGGTGCGGCTGGCGCTCGGCTACGTGAACGACGTGGCCGAGATCATCGAGGACCTGGACCAGGCGCTCAGCTGACCCTCACGCCAGCAGGTCCAGGTGTCGCACGAGCACCTGCGCAACCACGCCGTCGCCCCTGCCGCCGAACCCTGACCTGCCGTGCGAGCACCGGGATGCCGAGAACGACCCAGGCGGCCCCGGCGGCCGGGACGGCCGCCACCGCGCTGACCGCCGCCCCGGCGACCTGGAGCACGGCGGCCCCGGCGGCCCCGGCGTGCAGCGCGGCCTGCTGGAACGTAGCGGGAATCGGCAGGTCACCGAATTGTGACGGCGGCCAGATGATCAAGAAGGCGCGGCCCGCCACCTTGTCCTCTGGAACGGTCCCCTTGTCCGGGAAGCCGCCGAACATATGCCCGCGGGAGTCATCGGAAATCGCCCGGTTGTCGCCCATGACCCAGAGCCGCCCGGGCGGGACGATGACGTCGAACGGCTGCCGCGAAGGGCTCGCGCCGGGAAACAGGTAGCCCGTCTCGTCCAGCAGGACCCCGTTGACCGTTATCTTGCCGTTCTCACAGCACACCACGTGATCGCCGGGCAGGCCGATGACCCGCTTGATGTAGTACGTCTGCGTGCTGTACACGCCGACATCGGCGAGCACGTCATCCACCGCCCGCAGCAGCGGGTTGCCAGGCGGAGCGGGATCCGGCGCGCCCGTGGTGGTACCCCACGAGCCCTCCCCGCTGAACACCACGATGTCGCCGCGGCCGATGCCGCGGACGTGGTAGACCAGCTTGTTCACCAGCACCCGGTCGCCGGTGAGGAGGGTGTCCTCCATCGAGGACGAGGGGATCCGGTACACCTGGACGACGAACGCCTTGATGAGCAGCATGAGGACAATCGCCGCTACCACGATAATCATCAGCTGACGCCAGGACTTCTTCCGCCTTCCGGCCGCCGGGCTCTCGTCCGGGGCCGGTGCGTCCCGGTCCGGAGCCGGTGGGTGCCGGTCAGGGGCCGGTGCGTCCCGGTCAGGGGCCGGTGGGTGCCGGTCAGGGGCCGGTGCGTCCCGGTCAGGGGCCGGTGGGTGCCGGTCAGGGTCCCGGGCGTGCCGTCCTCTCGGGCGCGCTGCGATGGCCGCGGGATCGCGCTGATCGTCGGCGGCCTGGCCGTCGCGCACCGTCAACGACCTGTCCGGCCGCGCCCGGGCCTGCCCGTTTTGGTGATCGCGGTATGCATGACACCGGCGTCCTTAGTGGTAGTCGTGTGCCGTGCTGTGGCCTGAGCCGACCAGCGCCCGGGACCCCTCATACGTGCCCGAACAGCGACGGATTTCAGTGTGTCATATCTTATGGTGAGAATTCCGCCGGTCGCCGGTCGCCGGTTCGATCTTGCCCGCCCAAAACCCGCCCCGCCCGAGCGAGGGAGGACGATCCCGTTTGGGTCACGCCAGCGAGCCGGCCAAGCGCATCGGCTTCACCCGCGCCGAACTGCGGTCGTTCACCGGAGCCACCCTGCCGGACCTGATCGCCGAGGGCGTCCGGCTGCTGTTCGTCGGCATCAATCCCGGACTGCGCAGCGTGGCCGTACAGGGTCACTTCGCGCCGCGCGGCAACCGCTTCTACCCGGCGCTGCTGCGGGCCGGCATCACCGATCACCTGATCGACGCGTCGGCCGGGCTCACCGCCCGCGACCGGGACTACCTCCTCGGCCGGGGCGTGGGCATTACCAGCCTGGTCGCGCGGGCGACGGCAGGCGCCGATGAACTCGGGCCCGCGGAACTGGCCGAAGGCGCCGGCGCCCTGGCCGGCACAGTCCGCAGGTTCCGGCCGCGCGTGGTCGCCATCCTGGGGGTGACCGCCTACCGGACCGCCTTCGGATATCCCCGGGCCGTCCCCGGCCGCCAGCCGGAAGACCTGGACGGCGCCCAGCTCTGGGTGGTGCCGAACCCCAGCGGACGGAACGCCCACGCGCCCCTGGACACGCTCGCCGCCGCCTACCGCGAGGTCGCGCTGGCCGCCGCCATCGAGCTCAGTGTCCCCTTACCTCACGCGGGCCCGGCGTGCGGCCGCCGCCACGGGCGCCACCGCCGGTGCCGGGATCGGGTGAGGGTCGCTACCGAAGCCGCCCGCAGCCCGTCGGCCTCGGGTTCGGCGGAAAGGGCCATCGGCGGCCGGGTGGGCGGGCGAGGCCGCCTCGGCTCGCGCACGCCGGCCAGTCCCGGGCCACCCCGGCGGCGGACGAACGGAACGTGCTCCCAGACCCAAGTCAGCCATCGTCTCGGGCCGGGCCAGGGTCGATGCAGCGCCACTTCCTCAGGGTAAGCCGCGCGCCAGGAGGCCGCCAGGGCTGTTCGCTCAGTGCGTACCGTAGAACCCGACCGTCCCGGGCAGTTCCGGATCCTGGGCCCGAACCCCCGAGGGAGCGCGGATGACCAGCACTCAGCATGTACGCGTCGAGGGCACCAGCTACCAGCGGGGCCTTCAGTACGGCCGCCAGGCCGCGACCCGTGTCCGGCTGTCGGTCCAGGCTTACCTCCGGGCGGCCACGACGGCACGGGTCACGACGGCACAGGTCACGACGGCATGGGCCCTCGATAACCTCCGCGCCCTGCTGGCCGATCACGCCGACTACCCGCACAGCATCTGCGCCCACCCCGATCCGGCCGATCCCCCGTGCGAGCAGGGCGCTACCATCGCCTCCGTGCTGATGGACCTGAACGCCCGTCACCTCTGGCTCGCCGCAGGCAACACCTGCCAGGTGCCCTACGAGCGCCTAGGCATCACGCTGTGAGCCAGCCGAGCCAGCCGACCCAGGCGGCCCAGCCGACCCAGCCGACCCAGGCGGCCCAGCCGACCCAGCCGACCCAGGCGGCCCAGCCGACCCAGCCGACCCAGGCGGCCCAGCCGACCCAGCCGCCGGTCTCGCTGGCCCGCCCGCGCGCCCTGAAACCGGGAGACCGGGTCGCGGTGCTCTGCGTCAGCAGCCCGGTCGAACCCGGCGCGCTGGCGGCCGGCCTGGACGCACTGCGGTTCGCCGGCCTGGACCCGGTCACCTACCCGTCCGCGCACGACCCCGGCACCCTGCGCCCCTACCTGGCCGGGGACGACGCGATGCGGGCAGGCGACCTGCGGTCCGCGCTCACCGATCCTGGCATCGCCGGGATCCTGTTCGCCCGCGGCGGCTCCGGCGCGCAGCGCACCCTGGAGGCGATGAACTGGGACGGCCTGGACTCGAAGACCGGGATGCCGCCCAAGGTGCTGGCCGGCTACTCGGACGTGACAGCGGTGCTGGAGGCGGTGGCGGTCAGGCTCGGCTGGGCGTCGGTGTTCGGGCCGATGGTGGCCATCAGGGAGGGCGCATCGCACTACTCGTTCGGTTCCCTGCTCCGCACCCTGATGCGGCCGGAGCAGGCCACCCTGATCCAGTACCCGCAGGCCGTCACGGTGGTCCCCGGCCTGGCCCGCGGGGTCACCACCGGCGGCACGCTGTGCCTGCTCGCGTCCTCGCTGGGCACCCCCACGTCCCGGTCGGCCCGCGGCGGCATCCTGCTGCTCGAGGAGGTCAACGAGGAGGACTACCGCATCGACCGGATGCTGACCCAGCTGCGGCGTTCGGGTTATCTCGACGGGCTGGCGGGCATCGTGGCCGGAACCTTCACCGACTGCGGTCCCCCGGAGCCGATCCAGGACATCCTCACCGAACGCCTCGCCCCGCTCGGCGTGCCCATGATCGCGTGGGCCAACGTGGGTCACGGCGGCCTATTCCAGACGTTCCCCTACGGCATCGCGGCCGAACTCGACGCCGGCACCGCCACCTTGCGCCTGCTCGACCCGCCCCTCAGCTAAGCGACGACAGCTTAGCCGCCCTAATCCGCTGGGCCAGCCCGGCATGCATCCGCCGCGGCCACAGCGGGCCGCCGTAGACGAACCCGGTGTAGGCCTGCACCAGCGTGGCGCCGGCCCGCAGCCGCTCCCAGGCGTCGTCCGGGGTCTCGATCCCGCCGGCCGCGATGAGCACCAGCCGGTCCCCGGCCCGGGCCCGCAGCCGGGTCAGCACCGCGAGCGCCCGGGCCCGCAGCGGCGGCCCGGACAGGCCGCCCGCCCCG
>Ga0137377_10000522_pt1 | contig 23639 bp, 18 predicted proteins | sample SagtaG_22_FD_104815 | JGI IMG/M metagenome (GOLD analysis project Ga0137377, IMG submission 104815) | Vadose zone soil microbial communities from Sagehorn Ranch, Mendocino, California, USA - Sage2_L_40_16 metaG | ecosystem: Environmental > Terrestrial > Soil > Vadose zone | place: USA... | reverse complement strand
CGGACTTAACCGACTTGAGAATTCTGGCGCCGATCGCGGGCACTATCCTCACACGGTCGGCCGAACCGGGCCGGGTCGTCGCGAGCGGACAGACCATCCTCACGATGGTGGACCTGAACAAGCTTTATCTGCGCGGATTCGTTCCGGAAGGCAACGTCGGAAAGGTGAGAGTGGGCCAATCTGCCGAAGTGTACCTGGACTCGAGACCGAAAGAAGCAATCCCCGCCGAGGTCATTCGTATCGATCCTCAAGTCATGTTCACGCCGGAGAACACCTACTTCAAGGACGATCGAGTGAAACAGGTGATGGGTGTGAAGCTCGGATTGCGGGGCGGCGGCGGCTTCGCGAAGCCCGGCATGCCCGCCGACGGATTGATTTCGATCGGGAGACCGTGATGCCCGAAGAGACAGTCGTCGAAGCACACGCGCTCTCCAAAAGCTACGGTCCGATCAAGGCTCTCGATGAGGTCAGTTTCGAAGTGCGCCGAGGAGAGATCTTCGGATTGATCGGCGCCGATGGAGCCGGCAAAACGACCGCATTCCGTATCGTCGGCGGCGTGCTCGCTGAGGGCGGCGGAGACATTCGCGTCCTGGGCAATACACCTCGTGAAGCTCGTCCTCGCGTGGGATACCTGACACAGCCGTTCAGTCTGTACCAGGATCTTAGCGTGGACGAGAATCTGAATTACGCCGGAGGTCTGCGCGAGGTTCCAGAGACGGATTTCTCCGCGCGTCGCAGCCGCTATTTCAAGTTGTTCGACCTGGACCGTTTTACCGAGCGGCTGGCCGGAAAGCTCAGCGGAGGCATGAAGCAGAAACTGGCATTGACTTGCGCACTGATCGCGGATCCCGCACTGCTGCTCTTGGACGAACCGACCACCGGCGTCGATCCTGTGACGCGGCGCGATTTCTGGGATGCGCTGACGTCCCTGGCCACGGGTGGAATGTCCATCATCGTCGCGACGCCGTATCTGGATGAGGCCGAACGCTGCCACCGCGTCGCATTGATGGAACGTGGGAAAATTTATGACATCGATACGCCCGCGCACTTTCGTTCGAAGATGGGAGTCACGCGCCTCGAGGTCAAAGTGGAGCCGTTGGCCCGCGCCGAAGACGTACTGGGTGCATCGCCAGAGATTCAGGATGTGCAGCGATTCGGTGATCGCCTCGACGTCATGGCCGCCCGGCCTGACGACGCCGAATCCGAACTGCGCCAGCGCGCCGCGGCCGCCGGACTGCGCGTGACCGAAGTCCGCCGCTCGCAGCCGACGCTTGAAAATGCTTTCGTCGGCCAATTGCGAAAGATGCGCGGGACTCACGCGATTCCGCGCTTTCCGCGACCGTCCCCTCCGCTGAACAAAAAGGATGTCGTCATCGGCGCCGAAGATCTGAACAAGCGCTTCGGATCGTTCCAGGCGGTGAAGGATTTTCAACTCGAGGTTCGCAATGGCGAGATCTACGGCCTCCTTGGAGCCAACGGCGCCGGAAAAACCACCGCCATCAAAATCATCTGCGGCCTGCTCGATCCAACATCCGGCAGCGTGACGTTGTTGGGAAAATCAAAAGATCTGCGTTCGGCGTCGATCCGCTCGCGAATCGGATACATGTCGCAGAAGTTCGCGCTCTACGACGATCTTACGATCGGTGAGAACCTGGATTTCTATGCCCGATTATATGGCGTTGACGAAAGCGTTCGCCAAGAGCGCAAAAAATGGGTGCTCGATGCCGCGGAACTCACCGGCGAAGAGGGGATGATCACCCGCTCGCTGCCAGGCGGCTGGAAGCAGCGCGTGGCCTTCGGCGCTGCCGTGATGCATGAGCCCGACGCGATTTTCCTGGATGAGCCGACGTCGGGCGTGGACCCGCTGGCGCGCCGCGCGATGTGGCGCATGATCAACGAATTTGCCGATCGAGGCGCGGGCGTTCTGGTGGTGACGCATTATCTGGAGGAAGCCGAGCAGTGCAATCGTCTCGGATTCATGGTCGCGGGTGAAATCATCGCGCAGGGTTCTCCTTCTGAAGTAAAAGCCAACATGAAGGGTTCACTTTATGAAATCGATGTGGACCGTCCGGATCGCGCGCTGGCTGCGTTGAAGAAAAGGTTCGGCGCTTCGCGAGTCTCACTGTTCGGCGATCGTCTGCACGTCGTGGTGGACAACGACGAACAGAAACGCGAAGCAGTAACGGTGCTACGCGCGTCCGGCGTCTCGGCCGCTAACGCGAAAGGCGTACCGTTCTCGCTGGAAGACGTTTTTATTTCGCTCATTGAGTCCCGAAGATCGGAGATTCCGCTGTGAAGAAAATCATGGCTCAGGCCTGGAAGGAATTCATGCTGTTCCGGCGCGACAAGCTGCTCATTCTGCTGGCGGTGCTCATGCCCATCGTCTTGATGTCTCTTGCCGGAGGCACTCAGTCGTTGCGCCTGCGCAATGTGCCGCTGCTCGTTTACGACTACGACAACACGCCGCTCAGCCGTACCTACCTGGAGACTTACGGAGCCGCTCTCACTTTCCACTTCACACCGCACGCGCCTGACGAATCGCCGGAGTTGGCCCTCAACAGCTGGCGCGGACGCGCGGCATTGATCATTCCCCAGAATTTTGAGAGGGACGTACACCGCGGCGACGCGCCTGTCGTGCAATTGATGATCGATGCCACGGATTCAAACGCAGCGACGGCATTAGGAAACTATGCACAAGCCCTCAATACGAGCTTCGCGCAGAAGACCGGCATCGGCCGAATTCCGCCAAAACTCGTCAAGATGGAGCAGCGTCTTTGGTTCAACCCCGGACTCTCGAATCCTGTCTACTTCGGTACGGGTGCATTGGGTCTGATGCTGATCATTTTTCCCGCGCTGTTGGGCGCACTCACTACAGCGAAGGAATACGAGATGGGGACCGTTATCCAGGCATACGCCTCGAGCCTCACGGCGGTCCAGTGGATCCTGGGTAAGGCAATACTGTACGTCGCCATTGGACTCGTAGATCTCGTGATCTGTTTCACTCTGGGTTTGATTGCATTCGGGTTCCGGTTCCCATCGGACCCGACAGTCCTGCTGGTCGCCACAGTTCTGTATCTGATGGGAGGCGTGTTTTTCGGAATGATGATGGGCAACGCCACCGGTAATCAAAGCGCCGCGATCCAGGGCGTGCAGATGGGTTCTTTCCTGCTTTCCTTGCTGCTCTCAGGCTATTTGTTCGCCGTGCGGAATATACCGGTGCAGATTCGCTGGATATCCAGCTTTTTACCGGCCACACATTACATAGGGGTTGTCCGCAACTCCGTTCTGCGGGACGTAGGATGGGCCACCTCGTTTCAGCCGATCGTTGCGCTGCTGATACTGGCCTTTTCCTTCTTCGCTCTGAATGTGATTCAGATGCGCAAAATGCAGTTCAAAGCATAGGAGGCTCTCATGCCTGCGGCGATTCGACGTTACATTGCGCTCACCACCAAGGAAGTTCAGCAGCTGAGGCGCAATCGCGTTCTTCTGATTCAACTGATGCTTCCTCCCACCATCGTCCTGATCATCTTCGGATTTGCCTTGAACCCCAAAGTCCGTGACCTGCGTCTTGGCATAGTGGATGAAAGTCTCACAACAGAAAGCCGGGGCTTCGTCGACTCTCTGACGCAGAACGTGGATTTCGAAGTCGTGGGTCAGTACAGGCGCGCGAAAGACGCGGAAGATGCGCTCAGGAGTCTCGACCTTGATGCATTCATCGTCATTCCGGCAGATTTCGCGCGCACTCTGGGTCGTGGCCAAACGGCCAGCGTACAAGTGGTGGTCGATGCAGTCGACGCCAACACCGCGCAGATCACACAGGGTTACCTGGGAGTGGCTTTGGAAGAGTACAACCTCAGCGGCGGTGGCGGTGGTGGCGTTCCTCCGGAGAAATTGCGCGCGGGGCCGATGTTGGTGCGTTCCGCGCATCCAACGCCGCCGCCGGGCGTCCCGCAGGTTCGACCGGCCTACATCTACAATCCCGGTCTCGTGACGACGTGGTATTACGTCACCGGCGTGATGAGCATCATCATGTTCATCAACGCGTCGCTCGTGGCCTCGGCGTTTGCAGTGAAAGAGAAAGAGACCGGCACGATCGAACAGTTGTTGATGACGCCGGCTCAGACGGGTGAAATGCTGCTTGCGAAGACCTCACCGGTTTTCGTGCTGATGATGGTGGTTCTGTTCGCAGCGCTCATCGTTGGGATGCTGGTCTTCGGCCTGCCGGTCCGTGGCGCGTTGTGGCTGTTCACTGTTGCCGGTGGCTTCGCAGCATTAGCCGGAATCGGAATCGGTGTGATGGTGGCAACCGTTTCGAGATCACAGCAGCAGGCGCAGTTGCTGACGTTCTTCGTCAACCCTCCAATCACGCTGCTCTCCGGAGCGACGGCTCCGCTCGACAACATGCCCGAAATTTTTCAGAAGCTCTCCTATATCGATCCTTTGCGCTACATGGTGACTATCGTTCGGGGTGTCACATTAAAGGACTCGCCGTGGAGCGCCCTCTGGCCGAATCTGTTAGCTCTCGCCATATTTTCGATTGTGCTGTTCGCCATCAGCGCGTGGCGCTTCCGAAAGGTGTAGCAGATGAAAGCAAACTCCAGGCTGAAGCGAAAGGATTACGAAACACATTTGCGGCAGCTTCAGGCGGAGCTCTGTTTACTGCAAGATTGGGTCAAACACGAGGGATTGCGAGTCATTATCTTATTCGAAGGCCGCGACGGCGCCGGAAAGGGCGGCACGATCAAAGCGATCACGGAACGCGTCAGCCCGCGCGTATTCCGGGTCGTCGCGCTTCCCGCTCCATCGGACCGCGAGAAAAGTCAGATTTACTTGCAGCGATACCTGCCGCACTTTCCGGCGGCAGGCGAGATCGTGATCTTCGACCGGAGCTGGTACAACCGTGCCGGAGTGGAATATGTCATGGGGTTTTGTACCAAAGAAGAACACCGTAAGTGTTTCGAGCGGTGCCCCGCGTTTGAGAAGTTTATCGTGTCGAATGGAATCCATTTGGTCAAGTACTGGCTCGAAGTGAACAACAACGAACAGGCACGGAGATTTCAAGCCCGCATTGACGATCCTCTTCGTCAATGGAAGCTCAGTCCGATAGACTTGCCCTCTCGCATTCATTGGTACGATTACTCTCTCGCGCGCGACATGATGTTTGCGACGATGACGACGCCACGCTTCTTGACCGCCGATTCGTTCCGGAGAAATATTGACGAGTCGACGTGAGTTTCCAAGTTTAAGCGGCGTTACGTTTCCATTTAAGATCATCGGCAACGGGAAGACTAAACGAAAATAAACTGCCTTTACCCAATTCGCTTTCAACCCAGATCCTTCCACCATGAGCCTCGACAATGCCCTTGGCAATGGATAAGCCCAGTCCACTTCCCATGTGCTTGGTTCCTTGTGCCTGCCAAAACCAATCGAATATTTTTGGCAGATGCTCCACTGAAATGCCGGGCCCTGTGTCTGCGACAGATACAACAACTTCATTCTCCTGCTGATGGGCTGAAACTCGGATCGTGCCTCCTTGAGGCGTGAACTTGATGGCATTTCCCAGTAAGTTGGATATCACTTGACCTATGCGGTAAGTATCAACCCTAACGTCTGGGAGTCCAGCCGGCAGATCCATTTCCACGGTTAATCGTTTGTCGTCCGCCAGAAGTTTGAAGCTTTCTATGACTGGCATTGCCAGCCGGCTGACGTCCATAGCGCAAGTGTGGACTGCGAAACTGCCGCTTTGTATTCTGTCGAAATCGAGCAGCTCAGCAATAAGAACCTGCATCTTATCGACGGAACGTTGAATGGTATCGGCAAGCTTGCTGAGCTTAGAGGCATCAATCAGCTCGAGTTGCCGCAGCAGGTGGGCAACGAGCCCGATTGTCGCTACGGGATTCTTCAGATCGTGAGACACGATCGCAAGCACATCCTCACGAGTCTTCACCGCCTGTTGTGCTTCACCATAGAGGCGGGCATTTTCAATCGAGAATGCTGCTCTCTGCGCAAGCTCTTCGGCCAGTCGAACGTCGGCAGGACCGAAAAGCCGTGATGTTGAACAAGACATGAGCGCCATCACTCCAACGAGTTTTCCGCGAACGAGCAGCGGTACGGCGATAAGAGATTCGAAATCGGCAGCGCGAAGAGCTCGAAGGTCCTGTTCGCTTGCAGGATGAACGGCGATCGTCTCCGTTGAAACGTGCTCGAGCAGGAGCAGTCGCTTGTTCTCGATTACCCATCTGATAAAGAAGGGTTGGCCTCCATCCGGGGGAGTCTGCTTAAACAAATCACATACCCATGCCTTTGAAGAGTCTCGGCTCATTATCTTGCGCTCTCTGATCCTGCCGTCCTCTTCGACCATATCTACCCTGCAAAAGTCAGCGAGATCACGAACAGCGAGTCTCATGATATTTCTCAGAGTGTCTTGGTAGTCCAGCGTCGAGGCAAGTACGGACCCGACTTCGGCAAGGAACTTCTGCTCGGTTTCGATCCGTTTCTGCTCAGTGATATCGCGAAGGGCCACTCTCATGATGTGTTTGCCACCAACCTCGAGCTTTGAAATGGCCGCGTCGGCTGGAAACTCCTCGCCGTTTTTCCGCTGGCCGACAATTAGTGTCCCGCGCTGGCCTGCTGCTTTGCTCTGAAGTTCATGCTCTTCAGACTCCCTTGCGGACCGCCATACAGTTCGAAGCATGCAGACGGCAACCATCACAACAAAGAACGAAATTTGTGCTGACGAGTTATACCAGTTTCTATAGACACCAATCCGGGTCAAGACTCCGATCAGCGGTGGAGCAACAATGCCGGCCAATAGTGTCCTTCTTGTCATGGCGCCGATCCGTGTATCGCTGGTGACGAGAGACAGGATGCCCTCGTTGGGACGCCTGAAGAGTAGGGCGACGCACAGCAGAACGACACTCGCTGCCGAGTAGAAGCCGACTCCTGTCTCGAACCTGACTGGTAGGAATTCATCAACCTGAGTGCTGAAGATGTTCCCCATCATTGCGCCAAACGCATTCGCGCCGGCGGCCAATGCGGACACTTGACCTATGCGAATCGACAGGCGGCGCACATTGTAAAAGAGCAAAGCGGCTCCAAGAACTGGAACACCCGCCGCAGCTTGAACCGCAACAAGGATACCGTTACGCTCACCGGAGGCTTGCATGTCAGCCGGCAAAACAGGCACGTGCCAACTAAAAACGTATCCAGCTACATCCAGCAGTCCAACGAGCGACACGATTATCGACAGTGCACACGCGGCAAGACACCGTATCCGTGAACCTGGGTTATTGTCTGTCAGTAGAATCGCAATCGCAGCCAGCAACAACCCGAACGCAGTACGTGGCTCCATTTCAGGAAGCGCAGCGTGGAATTTTCGGAGTAGATCAATGTCAAACATCCAGGCTGCAACTGTCAAAAGAGGGAGCGCCGCACCAGCAAGACAGAGATACTTTGAAACCGCAAGATTGTGCCCGGCCATGCGATCGCTGATTTCGTGATTCGTTCGCCGGTACACAATTACGAACGTCGTGCAGCCGACTTGCCAACCAGCTGCGGGATACTACTGGTATCGCTTCGTAAAGTAGCGTGGTTAGCAAGGCGATGAAACCGGCGAAACTTGAAGCTCGCGCGCTCTGAAGAAACTCAAGGATGCCCACGCAAATCTGCGGATGGTTGAAATCTTCAGTGCCGGCTACATTGAGAGTATGCGCAAAGATCAGGCTGACACCGGCCCGGAGGGAAAAATAGAACATGGCCGGAGACTTTCATCGCTTCGTTTGCGAGCTGGATTGACTCAGAGCGACATTGCAGAAAAAATCGCTGTAAGCCGGCAGCACATTTCTAATATCGAAACTGGAGCTACAAGTCCGACACTGCAGCTATTGGAGCATTATCTGGAGACCTGCGGCGCGAACCTGGCGGAATTCTTTTACGGTCCGCTTCCACTCAACCAAACGCCGCAACAGCGGGAGTATCACAGCAAGCTTCAGGCGCTATTGGAAAATGAGACGACAGCGGCCGTCGTCACAAAGGTTCTCGATTGTTTCATGATATCTATGCAGGCGTCGTTGAGTGCACCGACCCAACCAATTCGTCAGTACGGTCCGCACAGGATGGTTTAGAGGTTTTGTCTTCGGCGCTTTTTTCCCGGCACCATGACGAAAAATCCCGGCCGGCAAAGCCATCGCGCTGGAAACTGGAAAAGTGTCTCTTCTTTTCGACACTATGTTGCGACATTCCCGATAGGTAAATCTACGGTCGAAGAACACAAACGTTACTTGTCGGCGTTTCCTGGTATTTGATAGTCCGAACGGGGTAACCCGATTGCACTCTGGCGGATAAGGAATGACGAAACTGAGCGGATTCGAGCGTGATCGGTATCTTCGCATGCTGTTTCGGCAATTGCCCGGTGGCGTGTGGATGACCGACTGCAATCTATGCCTGACGTATGTCGTGGGCCGTCTTGCAAACAACATGAGCCCTCGCGCCAAACCCGGGATGTCGATATATGACATCGTAGGGACACGTGACCCTGCCAACCGACTCATTGCGAGCCACCTCGCCGCCCTCTCGGGAGAGCCCCAATCGTTTGAAGGTGTACACAATGGCCGGTGTTACGCAGCTTTCGTCGAGCAGCTGAAGAGTGATACGGAAGAGGTTGTTGGTTGTATCGGAGCGGCGTTCGATATTACCGAGCAACGCTTAACCCAGGACCGTCTGGCGCGAAGCGAGGCGCTGCTGGCACAAGCGCAACGTGTCGCCCACATTGGTAGTTTCGAATGGGAGATCGCATCCAATGTACTGACATGGTCCGACGAGCTGCACCGTATCTATGGTTTTAAGCCCGGCGAGTTCAGCGGAAGGTATGAGGCATTCCTTGAGCGCGTACATCCAGACGACCTCGAAAGGACAAAGAGTTCGGTGTTCGATGCTTTACGCACGGGCGCTCCTTTCGTTTATGAACACCGTATTGTTCGGCTCGATGGCAGTGTGCGCGTACTTTACACGCGTGGTGAGGTCGTCACAGGCGATGACGGACAGGCAATCCGGATGCTTGCTTGTTGCTGGGACGTCACAGAACTTAGACAAACTATGGACGACCTGGAGCATGCCCGGTCCCTGCTGGAGGCGGCAATCGAAGCCACGGCGGACGGACTTCTCGTTGTAGACATCAATGGTGGTATGACTGCATATAACCAGCGTTTCCTGTCGCTGTGGCGCATCCCAGAGGATCTCGTCCGGCAACGCAATGATGAAATGCTGCTGGGATATGTACAAGATCAGCTCCAGGATCCGGAGCAATTCTTATCTGGTACCCGCGAGGTATACCACCACCCCGAACGAGAAAGCTTTGACATTCAGCATTTCAAGGATGGCCGTGTCTTCGAACGCTACTCGACGCCGCAGAGAATCGCGGGCCAGGTCGTCGGACGAGTATGGAGTTTTCGTGACGTAACTGAGCGTGAGAGGCTTCTGGAGCGAGCACTATTTCTGGCAGACGCCACACGACTGCTCGGTTCACTCGATATCGAAGCCGCACTCGATAGCGTCGCACACCTTGCAGTTCCACTCTTGGGTGACGGATGCGCCGTCGATTTGCTTGGAAACGGTCAGCCCCACCGGGTCGTTTTCGTTTCCAGGGAAGGTGCGGGATCATTCGATCCCGCACTTCAGATTGGCTTCATGGCAGGACATTCAAACATCTACTCAAACGGTACACGGTCGTGTATGGCTGTGCCGCTCACCGTCAAAGATTCCGTTGTAGGAGCGATGACTTTCATCGGACCGCCCATGGGTCGTTATAGCAGGCCGGATTTAGAGTTCGCGGAAACACTCGCCCGCAGAGCCGCTTTGTCGGTCGAGAACGCGCGTTTGTACCGCGGAGCCCAGGAGGCGCTGCGGGCGCGGGATGAATTCCTGACGATCGCCACCCATGAAATTCGCGGGCCGATCACTTCCGTTCACTTGGCGGTTCAAGGACTCCGGAAAGATATAAGTCCAGCGTCAGCCACCCCAAAGCTTCTTGAAATTATTGAGCGGGAGGACCGCCGGCTCGCGAGGTTTGTCGAAGAATTGCTCGAGCTTGGGAAGATTCAGAGCGGTCAGATGTACTTCAATTTCGAGGAAGTAGACATGGCCGAAGTCGTCCACAAGGCCGCAAGCAATCTTGCCAGTGAACTCGCCCAGAGCGGTTCGCCGCTATCCATCACCACAGAGGGAAATCCCGTTGGCCAATGGGACAAGTACGGACTCAACCAAGTGGCGACGAACCTTTTATCAAATGCGATCAAGTTCGGTAACGGGAAGCCTATTGTCGTTACGCTCCGTGAACATCAAGGACAGACACTGCTCGAAGTCAAAGATCACGGCATCGGAATGCTGCCTGAAGTGCTCGACCGCATCTTCAAGCCTTTCGAACGCGGCGTTTCCGTCCGCAATTACGGCGGGCTCGGGCTCGGTCTGTTCATCGTGCACACGATTGTGCAAGGTCTTGGTGGAGTCGTTCGAGTACGAAGCAAGCCTAAGGAGGGCTCGACCTTCACTGTCGAATTGAAGAATGCGCGGACGTTATGAGGAGAAGAGCATGACAATCCTGATTGTCGAGGACGATTCCGATATTCGCGAGCTGCTGAAAATCTTTCTCGAAGCTGACGGCCATCGCGTGAAACTCGCCGCCGATGGCCTCGGTGCGTTCGAAGAGCTTAACGCCGGGCCGCGTCCAGTGTTAATTCTTTTGGATTTGATGATGCCGCGCATGGATGGCGAACAGTTTCTAAAGAAATTGCGTGGAAGCCGTTTCGCGGATGTACCTGTCATTATCATGTCCGGTCACAGCGCCGCAGAAAAGAAGGCCGGGGAACTCAACGCAGCATCCTGCCTGATGAAACCGGTCGAGGTGGATCAGCTTTTGAAAACTGTCCGGCAGTTTGCGCTCTCTGGTTTGAAGAACGATGTGGCGTGATTTTCGAACGGCCTATGATCGTCTCCTTACGTTTCGGTAATACCGTATCAGGGCATTCGTCGAACTATCGTGTTTCAGTTCGGGTTCGTTTTGACTCTTCAATTCGGCGCGATATCAAGTCGTTCCACGACTGCGCGAAAGAAGTAACGCCTTCCTCTTGGAGCCGCGTAGCCAGCGCGTCGATATCAATGCCCGCGTTTGAAAACTGCGCCAGCACCTCTTCGCAGTCGCCACCGTCAACGGGCAGGACGGACTCCAATTGACTATGACGCCCGAGAGCTTTCAAGGTGTTTTCGGGCATGGTATTCACGGTCGAAAATTGCCTCTTCGATCGCAGCCACCCCCTGCTTTGTTCCCGGGATCTTGATCAGCAGATTGGACAGGCCCGCTCGGGCATGCAGCGCTCCGGCGGCAGCCAGCGTGGTTGCTGTCTCGTGAGCCAACAACGGCGACACTTCCAGAGACACCCATCCATCGACACCATTCGTCTGATCGTGGAAGTTTTCATCACTGCTGATCAGCCCCCACAGTCACCATACGGGGTTGCAATGTTGGCCGGCTGACCACGGGATTGGCTTCAGTCAGAGTGATGGCTTCATCGTCATGACGGATGACCAAGTCACCACCTTTCCGCAAAGAATAGGTCGTCGTATCCGGCCCGATTTCAATCGCTAAGGTCCGGCCGTGCCAGGTTAACGGGAATCGTAGAAGCGACTGGGCCTCTGGCGGTCGTTGAGGGCGGAAGGATAGCGTTCCCTGGTAATCGCGCAGGCCGCCAAAGCCGTAGGCGAGAACCATCCACGTTCCACCCATTGAGGCGATGTGACATCCATCCTTGACATTGCCACCAATGTCAGCGAGATCCATAAGCAGCGCCGCGCGCGCGTACGTCACCGCCTTGTCATACTCGCCGATTTCGAGAGCGACGATCGCTTCGATACACGATGAGAGCGACGAGTCGCCCGTCGTAAGGGGATCATAAAATTCGAAATTACATTTCTTCGCTTCAGTGGAAAATTCGTGGTCGAGCAGGAACATGGCCAGAATTACATCGGCCTGCTTGATAACTTGATGCCGGTAGATGTTTAGCGGATGGTAGAACAACAGTAACGGATACCGGTCCGGAGAAGTATTTTTGAAGTCCCACGGTTCGCGGTCGAGGAAGCTATCGTCCTGGGGGTAAATGCCTGTTTCCGCGTCGAACGGAATGTACATCTTATCCGCTGCACTTCGCCACACATCAAGTTCCTGTAATTCGAGGCTGGTTTTTTGTTTCAGGGCTTCAAAGACATCGGGCCGCCCGGTTTGAAGAAGCTCGACGGTCTCGACGGCATAACGCAGATTTTCACGCGCCATCAAATTGGTATACGTGTTGTTGTTAACTACGGTCTTGTACTCATCCGGTCCAGTGACGCCATTGATACAAAACTGACCGCCTTTTCGGGGTGAGAAAAAACCGAGGTCGTACCAAAGACGCGCGGTCTCAACGAGCATCTCGGCGCCGTACTTGAACAGGAATTCGTCATCCCCAGTGGCGTTGACATATTTGCGCAGTGCATAGGCGATATCCGCATTGATGTGATACTGGGCTGTCCCCGCCTCATAGTAAGCTGAGGCCTCCTCGCCGTTGATCGTACGCCACGGAAACAAAGCACCACGGTGGCTCAGCTCGCGAGCCCTTGCGCGTGCTTTATCGAGCATGTCGTAACGGAATCGGAGGACGTTCTTCGCAATTTGTGGGGAGGTGTATATAAGGAAGGGGAGCAGGTAGATTTCCGTATCCCAGAAGTAGTGGCCCTCGTAGGCTTGTCCCGTCAATCCCTTGGCAGCGACGCCATTGTTTTCCGCTCTGGCCGAGGCCTGTAGAATGTGGAACAAGTTCACTCGGATCGCTTGCTGTATTTCGACCCTCGAAAGTCTCGACCTGTCTGCTCTGAAGTTACTCACCCGTACGTCGCTTCTCTGCCAAAAGTCGTTCATATATCGTTCTTGTTCAGCCAACATTTCGGCGAAGCCTTGTGCAGTGATCCGATCCAGCGTCCATTCCGCACGACGGCCAAGTTCTTTGGCGGCCGCACGGGTAGACGTATGGTAAGTGATGTACTTTGTAAGACGGATTGGGCGCTCGGGCTGACCATCAATAGTGAAAACGACCTGGCCGTAATCTTTCTCGCAGTCGGTTTTGTAGTAATGTGGACAGTGGCTGTCGATGTTGTGGTCCATCGCCGTAGCGAGGACCATGCCGGTCCGTTCCGTACCGTGAATCAGGACCATACGGCAGTCCCGCGCATAACTCGCGAGGTGACGAAGCACGTGCCCGGAGAACTTCGACTGGCGTGGGTCGCCTTTTACTTTTTGCTCACCAGACTGAGGGACGCGCATCTCCGATGAAATTACGACCGGAGCCGCCACATTCAGGAGTGTTACCTCGAACGAAATTGCGGCCGCGTGCCGCTGTTCAAAAGAAATCAGCCGCCGCGATTTGATGTACACCTGCTTGCCGGAGAAAGTTTCCCAGAGAATCTCTCGATCCAAGGTGCCTGACTTCATGTTCAGTTTCCGTTCGTAATGGCGGATAGTGGCACTTGGAAGCCAGAGGGGCTCGTCATCGACGATAAGTCTGATAATTTTGGCATCGGTTACATTCAGCATGGTCTGGCCGGTGCGGGCAAAACCATAAGCTTCCTCGCCGTAGACGATCGGCCACGATTCGTAGAATCCATTCACGAACGTGCCGTTCTGCAGGTACGGTCCGCCTTCTTCAGGAGTTCCACGCATGCCGATATAGCCGTTTCCTAACGCAAGCACGGATTCCATCTGCGCGACAAATTCCGGACGAAAACTCTTCTCGACCAGACTCCACTCGTCAGGTGGATAATCGTGGCTGGGCGGCCTCAGACGTTTGTGATGGAGCATTGCGGAATACCTCGTTGGAGAAGTCAGTTCCCGCGCCGGGAAAAGAGTCAGGCAGCGGGCTCGAATCTCTGAGTAAAGAATCCATTAATTAGTTGCCCAAGATCGTTGACTACAATATCCGCGCCACTGGCTTTCAACTCTTCGGCATTGCCTTTTCTGTCAACACCGATGACGAGACCGAAACCGCCTGCTGCTCCCGCTTCAACACCGGCTATGGCATCCTCGATCACCACGGAGCGTTGGGGAATTACGCCAAGCATTTCCGCCGCCTTCAAGAAAGAATCCGGCGAAGGCTTTCCGGCGAGACCGTGCTCGATGAGGACACGGCCGTCCACTCGAGCGTCGAAAAGATCGTCGATCTTTGCAGCGCGGAGCACAGCCTGGCAGTTTTGGCTCGACGTCACGACTGCAGTTTTAATCCCCATCCTTCGCAGATACTTGATGAAGGCGACGGAACCGGGATACGCATCGACACCAGAAGTCGCGAGGACCTCATTGACCAATTCGTTTTTTCGGTTGCCGAGACCGCAGATGGTTTCAGCAGTTGGAGGATCGTTCTCGGCGCCTTCGGGCAGGTCGATGCCGCGCGATTTCAGGAAATCGCGCACCCCGTCGTATCGTGGCTTTCCATCTACATAGAGTTTGTATTCGACGGCGATATCAAACGGTCGAAATGGGACGGCGTTTCGCGTCGCCCATTGTTGTAAATATTCATCAAATGTCGTCTTCCAGCAGGTCGCGTGAAGACTTGCGGTGTCCGTGATTACACCGTCCATGTCCAACAGAACGGCGTCATAACGGTCGGGTGTAATGAGCCGCGGCTTGTGCATTCGTTCTTCGAGAGCGAATACCTTCTTCAAACGCCGCTGATGGCGCTCCTCGCCTGAAAACCTGGCTCCCAGGTAGGCCGTGACCAACTCACGCGCCAACTCCGGACCGATCACGCGCCCGCCAAGGACGAGAACGTTCATGTCATCGTGTTCAACGCCCTGGTGTGCGGAATACGTGTCGTGACACAATCCAGCGCGAATGCCCGGCATCTTGTTGGCTGCGACTGAAGCTCCGACTCCGCTGCCGCAGATCAGGACGCCCCGCTCCGCCAAACCATCAATGAGAGTTCTACCGAGGAGTTCGGCGTAATCAGGATAGTCCACAGTGTCGGTACCGTGTGCGCCGACATCAACCACCTGATAGCCAAGCTTGCGGATGTGCGCGCTTAGCGCTTTTTTGAGAAAAAATCCGGCATGGTCAGTCCCTATCACGATGCGCATCATTCACCTCGTTGACGTATTTGTTCCTTGGCCGCCGCGACGACGCGGTCGGCCGTAAAGCCGAATTTTCGCTGTAGTTCCTTCAGCGGTGCAGACGCGCCAAAAGTTTCCATGCCGATAGTGCAGCCGGCTGCGCCGACATATCGTGTCCAGCCGAGTGTCGACGCCTGCTCTACCGAGACGCGGGCTCTGACGGCCGCGGGCAATATGTGTTCGCGGTAGTCTTTATGTTTGCGACAGTAATACTCGAAGATCTCCCACGATGGCATGCTGACAACGCGGGCTTTGATGCCCTCGTCCTTGAGACGTTCATAAGCATCGATGCAAAGCGTCACCTCACTGCCGCTGGCGAGCAAAAGCACGTCGGGTTTGCCATCGCTCGCATCGGCAAGGATGTAGGCCCCGCGCCGCACGCCTTCCGCGGACGCGTATTTGCCGCGGTCCAGAATCGGCAACGCCTGCCGCGTCAGGATGAGTGCCACGGGTTCGTGACGAAAGTTCATGATCATTCGCCACGCTTCGACGACTTCATTGGCGTCGGCGGGACGTAGCGTGATCAATCCGGGGATGGCCCGAAGTGAAGCCAACTGCTCGACCGGCTGGTGCGTTGGACCGTCCTCCCCGACACCGATGGAATCGTGCGTAAAGATGTGGATCACTGGGATCTCCATCAGCGCGCTCAGACGGATCGCAGCACGGGCATAATCGCTGAAGATCAAAAACCCTGAACCAAACGGCCGAATCTTGGACAACGAAAGTCCGTTAAGTATGGAAGCCATCGCATGCTCCCGGATGCCGAAGTGAATGTTGCGCCCGGAAGGGCTCTCGGCGCTGAAATCGCCGGCGGTGTCGAACGTCAGACGTGTTTTGCATGATGGCCCGAGATCCGCCGAGCCTCCGATAAGCCATGGCACATTCTTCGCCAGGACGTTTAGCACCTGGCTCGAAGCGTCTCGTGTCGCGATGCCTTTGGGGTCGCGCGAGAACGTGGCGAGACCAAGGTCCCATCCGTCCGGCAGTTCACGGCGCATCATGCGATAACCACGCTCTGCCAGCTCGGGGTTCCGGCGACGGTAGTCCTCGAAACCTGCCCACCAGGATGTATGCAGGACGCGGCCTCGCGTGCCGATGCCGAGCTGGAAATGCTCGCGCACACCGGCAGGCACGAGAAACTTCGCATCCTCCGGCCATCGATACCGCCGTTTAGTCAAAAGGATTTCTTCTTCGCCTAACGGTTCGCCGTGGGCCGCGCTGGTGTCCTGTTTGTTCGGCGCTCCGTAAGCGATGTGTGTATCGACAATCATCAGCGTCGGCCGGTCACCTGTATTCTTGAAAGTTGTGAAGGCGCGTTCGAGCATATCCAGATCGTTGGCATCGGTCACCCGCGTCACGTTCCAGCCGTAGCCGATGAACCTCGTCGCGACGTCATCGCTGTACGTCAAAGCCGTGCTGCCTTCGATGGTGATCTTGTTGTTGTCATAGATCCAGCACAGGTTGGCGAGTTTGAGGTGGCCAGCGATTGATGCCGCTTCACTCGAGATGCCCTCCATCATGCAGCCGTCGCCGCACAGAGCGTACACGTCGTAATCAAAGATCTTGAAGTCCGATCGGTTGAAATAGGCCGCGGCCCAGCGCGCCGCGATGGCCATACCGACGCTGGTGGCGACGCCCTGCCCCAACGGGCCGGTCGTCGTTTCGACACCAGACGTCCAGCGGTATTCCGGATGGCCGGGACATTTGCTGTCGAGTTGGCGAAATCGCTTAATATCGTCCAGTGAGACGGCGGGATCGCCCAGGACTTCGTACTTCGGGTTAGTTGCTTTGACGCCGGTCAGATGCAGCATTGCATACAGCAGCATCGAGGCGTGACCTGCCGAGAGCACGAACCGGTCGCGATTCGGCCACAGTGGATGCTCCGGATCGAACCGCAGGAAACGCTGCCATAAACAATAAACGACGGGCGCGAGTGCCATCGGCGCTCCAGGATGCCCAGAGTGTGCCTGCTGTACAGCGTCCATGGCAAGCGTACGAATGGTATTGATGCACAATTCATCGATGCCTGATTGCGTGGGTGCCGAGGCCAGCCGAAAGTCAACGACAGCGGGCACGGGAGTCGCATCAGGCTTTAGATTGGGACTTCGACGCCTCATGCGGCGAAGTCTCCTTCCGTTGCGCTTGCGTAATTACCTAATGCCGCCGCGCTGACACACCTGGCTCGATGGGAAAACGCCTGCTGTGCGGACTGAACTTTATCGTCCTTGCCTTGCCATGCGATTAGCGCTTCATCCTGCAGTGCGCGCCCAAACGAGAAGCTGAGCTTCCACGGCTTTGGCCCCGCCAGCTGATTGATTGCGTTTAGATGTGTCGTCGCCGTTAGAGCGTCCTGGCCTCCCGATAAAAACACGATCCCTGGAACGGCCGCCGGGACATGCCGGCGCAGACATCGCAGAGTGCACAGCGCAACTTCCTGAGCGGATGCTTGTCGCTGAGCGTCCTTCCCAGGAACGACCATGTTCGGTTTGAGCAGCATGCATTCGAAACTCACATCGTGCTCGAAAAGAGCGTCTATCGTTGCCTGAAGGACCTTACCGGTCACGTCTTCGCAACGCTGAATGGTGTGGGATCCTTCCATCATGACCTCTGGTTCGACAATGGGTACAACGCCTTGCTCCTGGCAAAGCGCAGCGTACCGAGCTAGCGCGTGAGCGTTTGCTCGAATGCATGTCGTGGTGGGTAGCCCTTCGGCGATATGGATGACGGCGCGCCATTTGGCGAAGCGCGCACCGATTTGCCGATACTCCTTGAGACGGTCGCGCAAACCATCAAGACCTTCTGTGACGCGTTCTCCCGGCCGGCCCGCGAGACCTTTCGCGCCGGTATCGACTTTGATGCCTGGAATGATGCCATTACGCATGAGGACCTCAGCCAATGAAGTTCCGGTTGAACTCTTCTGCCTGATCGTCTCGTCCTGCATAATGACGCCGCTAATGAACTCAGCCACATCCGGCGCGGTAAAGAACATTTCCCGGTATACGCGCCGGCTATCGGGTGTCGAGTCGATTTTCAGCTGAGCAAAGCGTTTTGTCAGAGTCTCCGGAGTCTCGTCGGCGGCAAGGATTCCTTTTCCTTCAGCAACGAGATCCTCTGCGGTGCGTTCAAGATGGGTAATATTCATTTGCGTTGTCTCCTATGAATTCTTCGTATTCGCGCAAAACCGAAACGTGTTCAGTTAAAACGGAAACGTCCTTCATAAAAATCCCCGAAGGCGCGCAGAAACACGTCATTTGCGATAACGCAAACGAAACGTTCGCAGTTCGAATAGCCACCAGGCTGAGTAGTGCGCAGAAGATCGAAATCCATCATGCAACGGCGCCAAAGCTGATCGCGAAGATTTTGACTGGAGCAAATAGGAATCGGGCGCCGATAATGAGAAACACACGGACGAAGGGTTCTTCCTTCAGGAAACCGAACACGGTGTGTCATCGCATCTCCTATCCGGATCCAGCAGACAAATTTCCCAAACACCTGCGTGTCAGGTATTCCAGTAATTTTTACGTGCCGTTGCAGGTATTGTTTTGAAATCTGTTCCGGATTTTCGCGGGTCCGTGCAGCTGTCGTGCGCTTTGCCGACCGACCCTGTTTGGCAGGCCTGGACCACATCTCGCCCTCGTATTTCCACTGGAAGGCGTCTACAGACCACCGAATTGTTTTCAGTTCGAGGACGTGAGCTGCTTAGGCAGTTGCCTGTCCAGTGCGATGTTGTTTCGAGCCAGGGTGTTGCCGATGGCACGATCGTAGGCCACCAGCGCTTTCGTGTAATTGACGAGTGCCTGAATTTCGTTTGTAATCCGCCTTTGCCGATCCGTTCCTTAACGGAATTTGAAGAGTAAATCCGGCGCTGTATCCCGGATAGTTGAAGCCGAAGAGCTGGGTAAACATGTCGCCGATCCCTCCCGGAATCACTTGAACGATTTCTGCGCCTGTCCCCAGGCCTGATCGCAGAGTCTTTGTTCCCCCCAAACCTGAGTGCGTATAGCCGGCAGTGATGTCGAGAACCGGCAACATTTGGTTTTTCGTGTACTGAATGTTGATCTCCTGGTTTTCGGCGTCGTACTCGGCTTGTTTTAGCTCCCAGCGGTTTTCGAGCGCGGACTGAATACCGCGGCTCAGAGGGAGGATTGACCCCGGCTCAGGTTGAGGAAGCCGTTCAATCAGATCCAAACGCGCTGCTACGAGCCCCGGATCCACATCAACGCGGATCGCCGGCAAAATGCCGGAGTTTGATTCGGGAGAGCTTTGTCTTGTCTGTCCGAGCGTCAGCATCGTGCAAAGCAGTCCAAAGAGACCCACGATTCTCAAATTACTCAAAATGCCACTCGCGGCGTGCGTTCGGATCACCAAAGTGTGCGAAGCGCGAGTCAAGAGTTTCCACATAGTGCAATCTCCTGGCACTCCGCACGCCGCGGGATGCGGCAGTATTTCTTTTGTTGCTGTGGGTTATTACGTGTTAAGCAAGGTTTAGTTGCTGGGCGTCGCCCACTTAATCAGCTCGACAGGAAGCCTGTGGTGATTGATCTGTCTTGCCAGGTTGTCTTCAAAGGAGGGAACGAAAATGCGCCGCAAGTTCAAAGCGCGAGTGCGGAGTGAGGTCGTACTCAGGATTGCTCCCATGGGACGAGAGAAGCATATCCTTCAACAGAACACCACCATTCGCGTGGGGGTTGGCGCTCATACGGCGTTGGCCGCCGGGTGCGAGAGCGGCTAGTTCCGGATTGAACGTCCCCTGCTCGTCAAAGAGCTCCTCCGGATGGTATCTCTTCATCCAGTCTTCCAGGATCTTGATATGACCGGGATTTTCATGCATCTCACCCATCGGCACCTGATGAGATCGCCAGTAGTCCTCAGTCTTCTTGCCGTCGATTTCCTTCGGGCATGTCCATCCTTTAGGCGTACGTAGCACGATCATGGGCCAGCGTGGACGCTGGGTTGAATCGTTCTTTCGCGCATCGGCTTGTATCCGCAGGATTTCGGCGATGACGCTCTCCAGCGTGGCAGCCATGAGCTGGTGCATTGTCGCCGGGTCATGTCCCTCTACAAAATATGGCGTATAGCCATAGCCGCGGAATAGCTGGTCCAGTTCCTCCTGAGTGATGCGAGCCAGGAAACTAGGATTGGCGATTTTATAGCCGTTGAGGTGCAAAATCGGCAGCACGGCGCCATCGGCAACAGGATTGAGAAACTTGTTCGAGTGCCAGGAAGTTGCGAGCGGTCCCGTTTCCGCTTCCCCATCGCCGACGACGGCCGCAACAATCAAGTCTGGATTGTCGAAGGCCGCGCCATAAGCATGGGACAGGACGTAACCCAACTCGCCGCCCTCGTGTATCGAGCCCGGCGTCTCGGGCGCCACGTGGCTGGTGCCATACAAACCTCCTTTTATGGGAACCCTTCGAAGCTCTTCGCAATGACTTTCGCTTACTCAGCTCCTCTCGCGGTAACCAGAGTAGGAGCGTAGTAGCCGGAGCGTGCGTGAACGGCGTACTCCGTGTTCTTGACATCGATTCGGATCTTTCTGTAACTGCCGTCTCGTTTGTCGTTGGTTGACCGGTAGGCAATCGTGTATTGAGATCGCAATTCTTTACTAATTGCAGCCAATTGCGAGGAGAGATCCTTCAGTCTTTTCGGAAAAAAAGCCTTCCCGCCGGTTTCCGTTCCAAAGGCTTCAAGAATGCTGTCCCGATCGTTCGACTCATCAGAAGGAATCCCTATAGAATTCACGCTTACGATGTAAATCGCCACGTTCTCGCGCTGAGCGGCTTCCAACACTTCGACGGGAGAGTTCCGGCTAGCATTATCGCCACCGTCTGTCAGGAGAATGATTGCTCGCCGGCCGTCGGCGCCGGCAAGTGTCCCATTGAGCAGAAAAGACAGTGCGTCATAGAGGCGGGTTGCACCGCCCGATCGGGTGCCCCTTACGGTGCTCGCGAGCAATTGCCGATCACCCGTGTAGTTTTCACGCACCTCAATACGGCTGTCGAAAGTGACTACCGATGCCTGGTCTACCGGCCTCAGCGTGGAGTTTAGAAACTCGACTGCGACGTCCTGTTCAAATGGCAGTTTGTATCGGACGCTGCCACTCGTGTCGATCAGCAGGACAAGCTTAAGAGGTACGTTTGTTTCGCGGCTGAAATGCGTAATGACCTGTGGGTTGTTGTCTTCATAGACGGCGAAGTTTGCTTGATCCAGATTCGTAACCAAGCGGCCTTGCTTGTTACAGACAGTGAAATAAATGTTTACAAGGTCCACGTCGACTCTAATTACCTGTTTCTCAGCGGCCTGTGTCGCCGATAACAGCGCCAGGACTACAACCGTGCATAAAACCCGAATCATTTAATTGCCTGTTGTAGCGGCCACTTCAGAGGAGAAGAAAAACACTCCCCGGGGCGGAATCGTGATCTCTGTCAGGCTGCCTGTCAGGAGACCATCTGGACTAAAAAAGTCGATCCGGACACTCTGTGTTCCAGCCGAAGTGTTGCCGAGCACAATGTCGGTGGACCATGTTCCGCCGGTAACCACCTGTGGAAACACCAGTGCGGCGGTCCCGCCGACCGAGGCGCTCGCCGGCGCCTGGGAATTGATAACAGTCGTCGTGGACGAAGTCACGGTCGGCACGGGCGAATTACTGACCGTAACTGGTGGAGTAAAGAATATCGCTGTCGGTGGCGTCGCCGGCGGCAAGCCCAGGCCAAAGCCAGGTTGAACAGCACTTGGCGGTGTTACAGTCTGCACGCCAGCGATTATCGAACATGGGGGTGAAGGCGCCACGCCCAAGCCAAATCCGTTGGCGGCTATAGGTAGGGTCGTCTGTGTTGAGCAAGTCTCGATTGATAAAGGTTGAACGGCAACGGGTGTCGGCGACGAAAGACTAACCAGTGGAATCGACGCAAACTCCTCGCCTCGAAAATTGAACGCAACGAGGGAAACGGGAATCTCAGAGGACACCGTTAGTAAGAGCGGAGTGCTGAAGGCGACTGCTTGTGTGGCAAAGAATTCGTTGAGGTACTTTGCGAGTTGGCCACGCGGGCCTAGTTGCACTACCACATTTAAAACAACGGTACCGATGTTGTCGGTCAAAATTAGGTTGACTCCACCAGAAGCTATTGATGGATTTGCAATCGCAATGGCGGTCGTATTTTCCCCAATCGCCCCAACCGGCACAAGAATGGATGCCGTTGTGACGAGAGGAGACGGAGGCATAACCGCCTGCTCGATACCCGAACCTGTTCGATTCCTGAGAGTCTCCGTCCCGACCAGGCCTGCAACATTGCCAGAAACCAACGTCACGAGTGCAAAGCCCGAGCGGGGTGTTGTATCCGGGGTGAAACCGGCTAGTAAAGTTTCCGAGGACCATACGATCAGAAAGAAACCTATGAATGAACGCATGCCTTCAACCATCCTTGCTCAATCGTTGTGCAGGCGCGCGTCCACCAGTCCGACCAAAAGGCGCGAAAAACTACTAGTTGCTGGAAACTAGCGGAATCGTGCCTACGTGGCCGCCAGAACACGAAACAAAATGCAACCAAACTGGAACTTCACCGAGTACTTCGTCTTGCGAGTGGTAGCTACAGTGCTGAAGTCTCGTATGGCGATACGTGGAGCAATGATGGTGCTCTTGGCGCTCCTGGTCCTTTTACATGCGGAACTCAGGGCCCAAAGTACAGACGTCGACACCACTGGCCGCGCTGATCAAATCCAAATGCAGCGATTGGAGAAAGCTCGTGATCTACGTGGCACAGAATCGACTGCAATCGAGAAGACGTTCAGCGCTATCGGCCATGTCGGTCGCCGCATACCGATCGGCATCGGCGTGGCAGGGCTGGGTCCCGGAGCCGGACTCACAATCCGTTCCAACTTGCAATGGAATAGTGACAACAAGCGACTTCTGGCAAGGCTTTGGGGCACTGGGACAGTTCACGATTTCTACAATGTAGGCACTGGCATTGAAATAACGAACATCCTGTCCCGCGATCTGAGCGTGGCATTCGAAGGCTCACATGCGGACGCTCCGCAGCTCGAATATTATGGCCCTGGACCCAAATCCTCGATTCACGACCGTACGGATTTCAGAAGAGAAGATACTTTTTTCAATGTCCGAGTCCAATTCCGTAAACAAGGTATTTTCCAACCGGCTTGCGCGTTCGGACAACTCTTGCTGAACGTGGGACCTGGTACGAACGGGAGCCTGCCGACGACCGACTCCATATTTGACTCCCAAGAAGCGCCCGGAATACAGGTTCAAAGCAATTTTTTGCTTGCAGGCTGCTCCGCTAAATTGGACACGCGGGATGTTCCCCAAGACCCGCGGACAGGAACATATGCGGAAGCCAGATATTATCGTTATCACGCACAGGGACATCCGGAGTTTTCCTTTGATCGACTATCCGCGTTCGGACAGCAAAATGTTTCGTTTTTCAACCAGAAGCGCGTTATCG
>Ga0137377_10000516_pt1 | contig 23790 bp, 12 predicted proteins | sample SagtaG_22_FD_104815 | JGI IMG/M metagenome (GOLD analysis project Ga0137377, IMG submission 104815) | Vadose zone soil microbial communities from Sagehorn Ranch, Mendocino, California, USA - Sage2_L_40_16 metaG | ecosystem: Environmental > Terrestrial > Soil > Vadose zone | place: USA... | reverse complement strand
GTAGCACCCGACGGCCGCATCTGGCTCACCACATCAGAAGGCCTGGCCACGATCGATCCCGCGCATCTCCGCAAGAATCTTCTCCCACCGCCGGTCCAGATCCTTCAACTCACGGCTGATGATGCGGACGTAGATCTGAAGGATTCGATTACTCTCCCTCCACGCACACATCGCGTCGAGATCAACTATTCCGGGTTGAGTTTGACCGATCCTCGTAAGGTGACGTTTCGCTATCGGCTGCTGGGTTTCGATCCGCAGTGGAGCCAAGCGTCAACGCGGCGATTTTCCACCTATACCAACCTACCACCAGGTGGATATCACTTTGAAGTGATGGCTGCGAATGAGGATGGCATCTGGAACGAAACACCCGACAGGCTTGCATTCACGCTGGCTCCTGCCTTCTATCAGACGAAGTGGTTTTTCGCGTTTTGCGTTCTCGCATTGATACTGGCGGGCATACTTTTAATTCGACTCAGGGTTCGGTCTGCGGCAGATAGACTTCGCTTGCGCTTTGAGGAGAGGCTGGATGAACGCGTGCGTGTCGCACAAGATCTGCACGACAATCTATTGCAAGAGGTTATGGGTATCAGCCTGCAACTCGAGATTGCCGATGAACTGACTCCGCCTGAGGCCGCAGGCAAACCGATACTCGGGCGGGCACTCCGACTCTCTGAATCAGCATTGACGCATGGCCGGGGAGCGCTCACCACTCTACGTGCTACGGCACTTACGCGCCAGGACATATACCAGGCGCTTACCGTGGCGGCGGCGCCATTTTCGGAAGAGCGGCAGCGAGCTGTTCAATACAACATCCATGGAACGGAACTCCCAGTGCGTGCTGGCGTTGGGGAAGAGATCGTTCAGATTGGACGAGAAGCCTTGCGTAATGCACTGCAGCATACTGATGGCATCGTTCACGTCGACATTCATTATGCTCCCCGCCGCTTTTGCCTGATCATTGATGATGAAGGGCAGGGTATGAGTTCCACCGTCATGGAATCGGGTGTTCCTGGGCACTTTGGATTGAGGGGCATGCGAGAGCGCGCGGCAAGGATCGCCTCCACGCTCACGATTGAGTCTAAGATGGGTGGCGGAACTCATGTACAACTTAGCGTCCCCGCGGGCATGGCGTATTCCGGGTTCGATACGGCATCAAGTCTGTGGACCAGGTTCATGGAAAGATGGACGAGGAGAAAGCGGTCGGCTGGAGAAGTGAGCCAGGATGAGTAAAGCGCAGATGAGTAAAGGACAACGAATTCGAGTTCTTTGTGTAGACGACCATGCCATCGTCCGCGAAGGGCTGACGAGTATTGTGGCGTTACAGCCGGATATGGAGATTGTAGGTGCCGCCGAATCTGGCGTAGAAGCGCTTAGGATGTTTCGTGAATTCAGTCCGGATGTGGTGCTTATCGACCTTCGTCTCCGCGATACCACTGGATTCGAACTGATACGAGACATCCTTGCGCTCTCCCCTTCTGCCCGCACCATCGTTCTTACATCTTTTGAAGGCGATGTAGATATCGAACGCGCTTTGGCTGCGGGCGCAAAAGGCTATGTGGTGAAGGGCATGGTGCGGGAGGAGCTACTCGAAGCTATTCGCGCCGTCCACGCCGGCAAGCGGCATGTTCCCTCAGCTATCGCCGCTAAGCTGGTCGATCATCTCGCCTCCGAAAAACTCACAGAGAGAGAGCTGGATGTGCTGAAAGAAGTCGCCAAAGGCAAGCGCAATAAAGAGATTGGCGCGGCCCTCTCCATTGCTGAAGATACCGTGAAGATGCACGTCAAGAGCATTCTGATGAAGCTCGGCGTCAATGACCGCACGGAAGCCGTCACCATCGCGCTACGCCGCGGCATCATCCATCTGCACTAGCTGATACACCCGAACGAGTTAGGTTTTCTACGCCTAGTCTGGCGTTTCGCCGCCGCTTGCAAATACATAGATTTGTTCTCAGGCAGAGCTTGAATCCGGCATGGCACATGCGGCTGGATACATGACATCAGCTTTGAGGTCTTCTATGTGGATCGTACGCGTTGCGCTCTCGCGCCCATACACCTTCGTCGTTCTCGCGCTGCTGCTGTTCCTGATGGCACCGGTCATGATCTTGCGCACTCCGGTCGACATCTTTCCGGCCATCAATGTACCGGTAGTGAGCATTATCTGGACGTATACGGGTCTGGTTCCGTCCGAAATGGAGACCCGCATCACCTCCATCTACGAGCGGGCATTGACGACCACCGTCGACAACATCGAGCACATCGAGTCGCAGTCGCTCAATGGGGTTTCGATCGTCAAGGTCTACCTCCAGCCACAAGCCAATGTTGATGGAGCGATCGCCGAGGTGATCGCCGAAGCGCAGTCTATCGTGAAGCTTCTGCCTCCGGGCATCACTCCGCCGTTGGTCATTCGTTATGACGCGTCGACCGTTCCCATCCTGCAGCTCGGCCTTAGCGGCAAAGGTCTATCGGAGCAACAGCTCAACGATCTTGGAGTCAACTTTATCCGCCCGCAGCTCGCGACGGTTCCAGGGGCCGCCGTACCAATCCCCTATGGCGGTAAGGTCCGGCAGATTATGGTGGATATCGATTCCCAACAGCTTACGGCAAAGGGTCTCTCTGCCACGGATGTGGTGAATGCAGTCAACGCGCAAAACGTCATCTTGCCGTCAGGGACCGCGAAGATTGGCACTACCGAATACAACGTTGGGCTCAACGGCGCGCCGGTCTCCGTTGAAGAGTTGAACAATATGCCCGTCAAAAGCGTGAACGGCGCCACCGTTTACATCCATGACGTCGCTCATGTCCGTGACGGCTATGCGGTGCAGCAAAACATTGTTCGTCAGGATGGGCAGCGCGGCGTGCTGCTCAGCATTCAGAAATCCGGCAACGCATCCACACTATCGATTGTCTCGGCCGTGCGAGCCGCTTTGCCTAAAATTGCAGCCACTCTGCCTTCGCAGCTTGTCATGCGCACTCTTCTCGATCAATCGCTCTTTGTGCGTGCATCGCTTGTTGGCGTGCTTCGCGAGGGCCTCATCGCCGGCGCGCTTACGTCGATTCTCATCCTGGTGTTCCTTGGAAGTTGGCGAAGCACGCTTATCATTTGCGTCTCCATCCCTCTGTCCATTCTCACCTCGGTTCTGATCCTCAGTGCACTCGGCGAGACCATCAACATCATGACTCTGGGGGGCCTCGCTCTCGCTGTCGGTATCCTCGTCGACGATGCCACGGTAGAGATTGAAAACATCGAGCGCCAGCTGGGGTTGGGGAAAGATCTTCGTCAGGCCATTCTCGATGGCGCGCAACAGATCGCTGTTCCCGCGTTTGTCTCCACTATTTGCATCAGCATCGTCTTTGTGCCTATGTTCTTCCTGTCGGGCGTTCCGCGCTACCTCTTTGTGCCCTTGGCTGAGGCTGTAGTCTTCGCGCTGCTCGCCTCGTACTTCTTTTCACGGACCATTATTCCAACCCTGGTCATGTTCCTCTTGCGGAAGGAGGTGGAGCGTCATCGCAGGCCGGACGCCGAGCAGCAGCGCGGCTGGTTCGAGCGGCTACACCAGCGTTTTGAACATGCATTCCAAAGGTTGCAGCACGGCTACTCCAACATCCTGCAGCTCTGTCTCGATCGGCGCCTTCTCTTTGCCACGGGCTTCCTTGTCTTTTGTGCTGCGAGTGTCATGCTGCTGCCGACTTTGGGCAACGATTTCTTTCCCACGGTAGACGCCGGTCAATTTCGACTGCATGTTCGCGCCAAGACCGGCACTCGCATCGAAGAGACCGCCCGTCTTGTGGACCAGATAGAACGATCCATACGCAACAAAATCCCTGCGTCTGAGTTGAGCGGGATTCTCGACAACATCGGCCTGCCCACCAGCGGCATCAATCTCTCGTACAGCAACAGCGGGACGATCGGCAATGCCGATGCGGAGATCCTCGGCTCACTCCAGACGAAACATCATCCCACTGCGGATTATGTCGCTCGCCTTCGCGAAGAGCTTCCGAAGGAGTTTCCCGGCACCTCCTTCTTCTTCGAGCCTGCGGACATTGTGGCCCAGACACTCAACTTCGGCCTTCCCGCACCGCTAGACGTTCAGATTGTCGGCAGTAACACCGCAGGAAACTTCGCGGCTGCCTCGCAGATTGCTGCGAAGATGCGGGACATTCCCGGTGCGGTCGACGTTCACATCCAGCAGCAGTTCGATCAGCCGCGGCTTCAGTTCGATCTGGATCGGATCCGCGCTCAGCAAGTAGGCCTCACGACCCGGGATGTGTCCAGCAGCTTGCTCGTCTCTCTGAGCTCAAGCTACCAGACCGCGCCGAACCTCTGGCTGAATCCGAAGAATGGCGTCTCCTACCTCGTCGCCGTGCAGACTCCGCAATATAAGATCGCTTCGCTGGACGATATCAGAACGATTCCTGTCACATCTTCCTCCTCTCCGTCCGGTATGTCTTCTCCGTCGGGCACGTCTTCTCCGTCCGGTACATCTTCTACCCCCGGTACACTCGCTCCGACCGGTGCGCAGCTCTTTGAAAACCTCACGACGATGAGCCGCATGCAGGAGCCTGCGGTTGCCAGTCACTACAATGTGCAGCCAGTGATCGACATCTATGGCAGCGTGCAGGGTACCGACCTCGGCAAGGTCGCGTCTCGGGTCACGAAGATCACAGATGAAGCACAGAAACATCTCCCCAGCGGCAGTCACCTGGTCATTCGTGGACAGGTCTCCACCATGCGGTCTTCGTTCACTGGCCTTTATGTTGGCCTCGCATTTGCCATTGCGTTGGTTTATCTCCTGCTTGTCGTCAACTTCCAATCATGGAGCGAGGCCTTCATCATCATCACCGCGTTGCCCGGCGCGTTGGCTGGCATCTGCTGGATTCTCTTTCTTACGCATACCCCGCTCAGCGTTCCTGCCCTGATGGGCGCCATTATGAGTATCGGTGTCGCCACCGCGAACAGCGTGCTGGTCATCACCTTTGCCAATGAACGCTTCGCTGAGACGAAAGAAGCCTTCCGCTCCGCTCTGGAAGCAGGAGCTACCCGGTTGCGCCCCGTCATCATGACGGCGACGGCCATGATCATCGGCATGGTGCCCATGGCGCTTGGCCTGGGCGAGGGAGGCGAACAAAATGCGCCTCTCGGACGTGCCGTCATCGGCGGGCTTCTGTTCGCCACTATCGCCACACTCTTCTTTGTGCCTACTGTCTTCGCCATTGTTCGCTCGCGGGCCACTGGGCACAACGCCAATACGGAGGAACCCCATGTCGCATGAGGATGTCATAAATCACTTGCAAGAGCAGCCTTCAACTCCACCCACCGCTGCTTCACTTTCAGGCCCAAGCCCGGCCGGAAAACGCTCCAGCCTGCTCTGGTTCCTGATGATCCCCCTGGCGCTCTGTGTCTTTGGGCTGTTCACGTGGTTCAGCAAGTCACGCACTCAGACTGCGCTCGCGGCCACCACGCAGGCATCTGCGGCTGAGCCTGTGAGCGTGTTCCGTCCGCAAATGGGCGACCTGAACGATGAACTCGTTCTGCCGGCCACACTGCAGGCGTTCTCCGAGTCACCGATCTATGCTCGCACCAGCGGATATGTCTCGCACTGGTACGCGGATATAGGCCAGCACGTACGTAACGGCGAGGTTCTCGCTCAGATCGACTCACCTGAGGTGGACCAGCAGCTGATACGCGCACGCGCAACACTCAATCAGTCACAGGCCAATCTCAAGCTGGCCGGCGTAACGACTCAACGCTATCAGGACCTGATCAAGTCCAACTCGGTCGCCCAGCAGGAGGTCGACCAGAACGATCAGAACCTCACTTCGCAGAAGGCTGCCGTCGTATCGGCTGCGGCGGATGTAAAGCAGCTCGAGGACCAACAAGGATATGAAAAGGTGACGGCTCCTTTTTCGGGCGTGGTGACCGAGCGGCGCACGGACATCGGCGACCTTATCAACGCCGGTAACAGCGGGACCGGGGCTGAGCTATTCCGGCTCTCGAAGATTGACGTCATGCGCATCTTCGTCTCTGTTCCTGAGGCCTACAGCGAACAGATCGTCTCTGGGATGCACGTCTCGGTACAGCTCACGGAGCTTCCGAACCAGACCTTCGATGGCCAGGTGACACGCAACAATCACGCGATCAATCTCGCCACGCGCACACTGCTGGTTGAAGTCGATGTTCCCAATCCAACCGGCAAACTGCTGCCTGGCGCCTATGGACAGGTGCATTTCAAGCTGACGTCTCCGACGCATCCTCTCATCGTTCCCTCCGGCAGCCTCCTCTTTCAGTCCGCCGGTCCGCAGGTCGCGGTCGTAACCGCAAAGAACACGATCGAACTTCGCAAGGTCGTCATCGGCCGCGACTTCGGTAACACGATGGAGATCACGAACGGGATCAGCACTCAGGATTCTGTTATCGCCAGTCCGCCGGACTACCTCGTCAACGGCATGCCCGTCACCGTTCAGGGCCATGTCGACGTGCAACCGCCAACCACACCTAAGAGGAGCTAGCTCATGACATACTCCTCGAAATATTCCTCATTCGCTGCTCCACGACTCCTCGCTGCCGGTCTGCTGTGTGCATCGCTCAGCGGCTGCATGGTCGGCCCTAACTACCATGTTCCCGCAGCGCCTACACCGCCCGCCTACAAGGAGCCTGCCCCCGCATCGGCCATAACCGTTCCTGCAGGAGAAGCCTGGTGGAAGGTTTTCAACGATGCCACGCTGGACGACCTGGAAAAGCAGGCTGTTGACGCCAATCCAGACGTCCAGATTGCCGTCGCCCACGTCGACCAGGCCGATGCTGTCCGACGCTCGGTTCACTCCGCACAGCTCCCTACAGTTGCAGCAGGCTCCTCCGCTTCACGCAATCGCGAGGCACAGCAGCGACCCAACAATGGCAATACCAATGGTCACGCTGCCACGTACAACGATTTCCAGGCTTTTCTCAGTCTCAGTTATGAGATCGATGCCTGGGGACGCATTCGCCGTATGGTGCAGTCGGCTACAGCCTCTCAACAGGCTACTGAAGCCGACCTGCGCTTCGTTCGGCTCTCAGTGGCAGCGTCAGTAGCCACTGACTACTACACGCTGCGCGAAGCTGACGCAGACATCCACATCCTGCAGACGACCATTGTCGATCTCGAACGTGGCTACGAGATCACGAACAATCAGTTCCAGCGCGGACTCATCAGCGAACTCGCGGTCCGACAGGCGCAGACGATCCTCGACCAGACGCGCGCACGTGTGGAGGCTCTTCACATTCAGCGCTCTCAATCGGAGCACGCCATCGCCGCCCTTCTCGGGCGTCCTGTAGCTGGTTTTTCTATAGCCGTGGTTACCACCCTCCCTCGGCCACCCGTCATTCCGGCCGGAGTTCCCGCTGATCTTCTCGGCCGCCGCCCGGACATCGCCTCTGCGGAACGCCTAGCGGCCGCCGCCAGCGCCCAGATCGGCGTTGCCAAAGCAGCTTACCTGCCGCAAATTTCACTTACCGGACTCGCAGGTTATGAGAGCACGAATCCTGCATCGCTCGTCAACTGGCAGAACAGCATCGCCTCGATGGCCGCGTCCGCTGTCGCTCCCGTCTTTACCGGCGGGCGCCTCAAAGCGAATGTCGATCAGGCACAGGCGGCTTATCGCCAATCTGTTTCACAATACGAGAAGACCGTCCTCGTCGCCTATCAGGACGTCGAAGACCAACTCGCTGCGCTCCACTATCTCTCCAGGCAGTTTGACGCAGAGAACAATGCCGTCACCGATGCCATGCGTGCCGAAGAGATTGCAAGCAACCGCTACAACACCGGCTTGGTCAGCTATCTGGACGTTGTCTTCGCCCAGCAGACGCTGCTCTCGAATGAAGAGATCTCAACCCAGGTACAGGGACAACGCATGATGACAACCGTCGCGCTGATCAGGGCTCTCGGCGGGAGTTGGAACAACTGACAGTTAGAGCAGGATGCGACGTGTCCGTACTCGTTTATGGAAAGAAAGGAGTGAGATGTTCGGTTCGCAAAGATCATTGTCGGTGCTGGTAATTCTAAGTAGCTTCGTGGCAGGGCCCCCGTCCCTCGTCGCTCAGAACGTCACCCTGCCAGAGCTTCCGCAGGTGAACGGACCCTTCACGCTCGGCGCTGTCACCGACAGCGCGTCCGGCAAATCTCACTTCCGATATAACGGCAACGATGTTCCCCCTACGATACGGGTGCGACCAGGCCAGGACATCCGTGTGGAGTACGTCAACGCCCTATCGCCCGTCTCGAAAGAGAAGTGCGTGATGGTGCCCTGCAGTAACAAAAGCAATCTTCACTTCCACGGCCTGCATGTCTCGCCCGAGAGCCCGCAGGACGATGTACTCACCATGTCTGCCGCTCCCGGTGAGACGCTGCGATACACAGTGAGCGTTCCGCGCAACCAGCCGCCCGGCCTTTACTGGTATCACACTCACCAACATATGGAGAGTTATCGCCAGGATCTGGACGGGATGTCTGGGGCCATCGTGGTGGAAGGCATCGATCGTTACCTTCCGGAGCTCCGGCACATGGAGGAGCGGATCATGGTGCTTCGCGATGCAGAATTGGATGATCAGCAGGAGCCACAACGAGCGGCCCTGATGCGCAAAGTATCCCTGCAGGCGCAGGGCTGCGGTTCCTCCACGGAACAGCCGGAGCGCGTGTTCACCGTCAATGGTGTCGTTCGGCCTAAGATTGAGATCTCCCCGGGTGAGCATCAGTTTTGGCGCATCGTGAATGCCAGTCCCGATCTCTATGCTGATATCGAGATCGATGGAAGTTCCTTCGACGTTGTCGCGCTGGACGGAATGCCCTTTGCATTTCACGAGCCGAACATTCGCAGCCGAAGGCTAAGCCACGTGCTGCTTGCACCTGCTGGACGAATGGAAGCGATCGTGACCGGACCCCCGGCCGGAAAGCGCGCAACGCTTCATACGCGTTGCTTCGACACTGGATCGGACGGAGATCCAAATGGGGCCATGGTGCTTGCTGATCTTGTGCCGAAGCGCAGTTCGCGTGCTCCAAGGACGATCGTTGCGGATACGGGTGCGCCCGTGTATCAGCCGCTCCCCCTCGCGATCAAGCGATCAGTGGAACAGTCCGAACCGCAGTTCACGGCTGTCTTTACGGAGGATAAAAATGGTTTCTACATCAACGGCAAGAAATTCATGATGGATTCGCCCCCGATGCTGACGGTTCAAATTGGCTCCTACAAGCATTGGCGCGTCGTCAATCGGACCAACGAAGTACATCCATTCCACATTCATCAGGTTCACTTCCTGGTGTATGCCCGCGATGGCGAGCGGCTACAGCAGCAGGAATGGCTGGATACAGTCAATGTGCCGCCGATGGGCTCAGTAGATCTTGTTATGGACTTCACCGATCCAATTATCCGTGGCACATCGCTGTTCCACTGCCACCTCCTGAACCACGAAGACAAGGGAATGATGGCGAAGGTTGTTTTTCGATGAGGAGTGCCGGCGGGGCTCGGGCCACTATGCTCTTAATTTTGGTGGGCCCGGAGGGATTTGAACCCCCAGCCAAGGGATTATGAGTCCCCTGCTCTAACCGTTGAGCTACAGGCCCCTAATTGAGAAAAACGCGCTCCACCGACTCTGACGTCGGGGGAGTGTAAGCCTCCCGAGCCCAATCAACATTGTATGGCGTAAGAATGGCAGCACAAAATCTGCCGAAAGATCATCTTTGTCACGGAGTGGGTCATTCGAGCGACTCGCTTACGAAAAGGGCTGGTCTTTCGGTCGGCGTTCGGGTCAGATGCTCTATGTCGGCACTTGGTACGAGCTTATTGCCTTGCCGGTTATGACTCGCATCGAGGTGTCCCATTTCCTCCACCGCCGAGCACCGCACCGGACGGTACTTGACATTCGTGCACCCGAAAAGAGTCCCGAAAACGAGCGAGTTCCTCGCCCGCGAGGTTTCTCAAAGAGAAAGTACCAACTCAAGTCATTTCTTTCGAAGACTTTGCGAGCTTTTGACGGGGTGGGTATGCGACCCAAATCGGGGAGCTACTGCCCCTGGGCGTGGTTATTCGCCGGCATTTTGAGAGCCGAACGTCGAACTCATCGCTCGCCCTCCGGTTTAGCACGCGTATTGCCCCGCACTATTTCTTTGGGATGCAGGACGAGTTTCTGTACGCGCCAGTTCAGCAATTCTGCGACGAAGAGCACGTTTTCCGACGGGCACGCTATCTCATGAATCCAGCCAAATTGCTTCAACTGCTTGCCGGTCTCACCCAGCACCCCCAGTACCTTCCCGTCCGGACTCAGCTTGTAGACACGCCCGGGAAACGCGTCTGCAGCATACAGCACCTGATTGGGGCCAGGAGTGATGCACAACGCCCAAGGGGAGCCTGATGCCTGCGTGCCGGTGGCGTCGGGGGCTGGTTTCTTGCCGATTGCCGGGACCGCAGTCGCATAGTCAAACGGCACATCGATCGTGATCTGGCGGAGGAATTTGCCGTCGCCGTCGAATACCTGAATACGTCGGTTGCCACGGTCGGCTACGTAGATATTTCCCTGCGCGTCGGCAGCGATGCTGTGCGGCGTGTTGAACTGGCCGGGCTGGTCGCCGGGTTCGCCAAAGGACTTGAGCCATTTGCCGCTTTTGTCGACCTTTGCTACACGCGAATTGATATAACCGTCGCTGATGTATGTGTTGCCGGCTGGGTCCCACGTGACGTCGGTGACCTGGCGGAACTGTCCGTCAACGGGAGGCAACGGCGGATGCACATGTTTGAGTGGGCCGGTGCTCTCGTCCGAGGCCTCCTGCTTGCGCCCGAACACCATGATGACCTGGCCTGCAGGATTGAACTTGATCACCATGTCCGACCCTTTGTCGGTGACCCAGATGTTGTCCTCTTTGTCGACTCTGACAGCGTGCGCGTAGGACCATGCGTACAGATTGTGTCCAATCTCGCGAAGGTACGTGCCGTCGGGGCCAAATTCCAAGAGTTGGGCGGCGCTCGCACCATACGCTGGCCCCGTAGAGTTGCCACGCGTGAATACGAAGACGTGTCCCTTGGAATTGACCGCCACGCCGGCCGTTTCACCGAGATATATGTTCGGAGGAAGCTTTAGGAAATTGGGAACGGAGTCGAAAGGGATTTCAGGTGCAGCCTGGTTCTGGGCGAACAGGGCAAACGGCACGGCCATACATAGCGTGAGAGCGAGGGCAAAGCGTTTCACAACGATCTCCTTGAGCGATTCAACGTTGTTACCTTTGGAAGTGGTGACGGGAAATGATACATCCGTAACGTTTGATTACTTCGATTTGTTTATAGCGTTTTGCAAACATTGATTGCAGCATTTTAGCGATCAATGCTCACCCGCGATATAACATGAGACGTGCATCTTCCAGTGAACCCGCCAATCTTGCCGATGCTTGCCAAACGGGTGGATGAAATTCCCGCGGGAGAGTACTGGCTGTTCGAGCCTAAGTGGGATGGATTTCGCGCATTGGTCTTCCGCGAGGCCGACGAAATCCTGATTCAAAGCCGCGACGGGAAATCGTTGAACCGGTATTTTCCGGAACTTATGGAACCGTTGCGGCGACAACTGCCTGACCGTTGCGTTCTCGACGGCGAAATCGTGATCGCATCGGCCCGTGGACTGGACTTCGACGCGCTCCAACTCCGCATTCATCCAGCGGCGTCGCGCGTGAACCTTCTTTCCAAGGAGATTCCAGCCTCGATCGTGTTTTTTGATCTACTTTTCGAGAAAGATCGCGACCTAATGAACGAACCATTTCAACTCCGGCGCAAGGCGTTGGAGAAACTGCTTTCCTCGGCGGAGGCCCCGCTCCATCTGACTCCCGCGACCGCCGAAAGGACGGTTGCTTTAGATTGGTTTCGCCGTTTTGAAGGTGCGGGTCTTGACGGAGTCATGGCGAAACCAGCTTCGGGAGTCTACGAGCCAGACAAGCGGGTGATGCTCAAAGTGAAACATGAACGGGATTGCGACTGCGTAGTCGCGGGGTTTCGATGGCATAAAAACGGAGATGGAACTGCCGTCGGTTCGCTGCTTCTGGGGCTCTTCGACGACTCGGGATCGTTACAGCACGTGGGTGTTTGCGCAAGCTTTACGCAGGCCAAGCGTCGTGAGTTGGTGGAATACCTCAAGCCCTATCGCAAGGATGCGTTAGTTGATCATCCCTGGAAGCGTGAAGTCGCTGACGGGAATCACCGTATGCCCGGCGGCCAAAGTCGGTGGAGTCAAGGAAAGGATTTGTCCTGGGAGCCTTTGCGGCCGGAGCTTGTCGTCGAAGTAGCGTATGAGCATATGCAGGGTGATCGATTCCGTCACATGGCGCAGTTTAGAAGATGGCGTTTCGACAAGACACCTCGCGACTGTACCTACGCTCAACTTGAGGTCGTTCCACCGCAGGAGCTGATGGCGATCTTCTCGAGCGGCCGCTGAGTTTTTGGCGTCGTTACATATTCTTTTTCGGTGCTCGCCCTGTGGAGGATCGACGGGTCGGATCGTCATCGGGATCCGGTGTTTCCTGTGGCGGCCGAAGCTCTTCGGGAATATTTCGCAGGTTAACGCGAATGCGAGTCCAGATCGAAGATCTACCTCTCATGCGGTCCACCAGCACATCGTCCACTGCTAGAAGCTGGGCCACCTCCTCATATTTTTTCTTCCATCGCTCCAATCCTGCCAGCGCGGCGTCTTCGTGAGGTGAATTTGCAACGACGATGAGCGGCATTTTCGTTCTAGGCTTCTTCGCTGTCGCCTTGACCGAGGGTGATTTGGCTCGCGAGGGCGAAACGCGAGGCGCTTCTCCCTCCATTTTGCGAAAGTGTGGCGGCCACGGAGCATCGCCAAGACCTTCGACTTCATCCTTTGCCGCCAGGTCAAGCAGCCCGTCAAGCGAACCGGCCGAATTGTCCATATCGACATGAGGATCGCCGATCGCTGCGAAGCGTTCAGGCATTGTAAACACAGTAAAATCCGCTGGATCGCAATCCGGTACCTCTTGCCACTGGAGTGGCGCGGAGACACGAGCATCCGGCAACGGACGCACCGAATAGGCCGAGGCCGTGGTTCGATCCTTTGCATTTTGGTTGTAATCGAGGAAGACACCGTGCCGCTCCTCCTTCCACCACTTCGAACTCGCGAGAGTGGGTAGCCGCCGCTCGACTGCACGCGACAAGGCGAGCGCTGCACGCCGTACCTCGCCGAAGCTCCAGCGAGGTTCGATACGTACGTTCACGTGCATCCCTCGTGACCCACTGGTTTTAGCCCAGCCCTTGAGCCCGACTTCATCAAGAAGCGCATTCACTTCGAGAGCGACCCTACGAACGTCGTCCCAGGAAATCCCGGGCCCGGGATCGAGATCCACCCGTAGTTCGTCAGGATGGTCGAGATCTTCTGAGCGCACCGGATGCGGATGTAACTCGATGCAGCCCAGGTTTACGATCCAGGCAAGTCCAGCGGCATCGTCCACGACCAGTTCCTCGGCCGTACGGCCCGATGGGAATGCAAGAGTTACCGTTCGCAGCCAGGAAGGGCGATCGGTGGGGGCGCGCTTCTGATAGAAGGCATCTCCTTCTGCACCATTGACAAATCGCTTCAGGACGAGTGGTCGGTCACGAATGCCCGCAAGTGCGCCCGGCGCGATCGAGAGATAGTAGCGTACCAAGTCGAGCTTTGAGAGCTTGGTTTGCCGGGAGAAGTAAAGCTTGTCGGGATGCGTCACGCGGACTTGATGCCCCTCGATCGAAAGCACCTCGGCTTCTTTCTCATTTTTCGCAGACATGGATGACTCCCCTTTGCATTGATTACTTCGCCTCAGCACAATATTCGCTGTTACCGCCGTGGGCACGAAGTACGTCCGTTATGTAATACGCGGTCATTCCTTGCCCTAATCTCCTTTGCTGTTCGCTCATTTCTCCGATGCCGGCTACCTGATCAATCCAATCCGTAGCGCACTGGGGCGCAGTCTGGGTCGAATCCGAGCAGGAGAGGAGTTTCTCAAATGCCTGGAAGTACGTGTGAAAATGCTCTCGCGAGAGAAGTGGTCCATGGCCCGGCGCGACGATGCGGAACGGCACTCGTTCAATCTCTTCTAGTGCTTTCTCCCAGCCTTTAGCGCATGCGGTATCGAGAAACGCTGCCGGAAACGTTTCCAGGTCACCGACGAAGACGACTCCGGAACTCGGATCGAATATCCACACATCGCCTGCTGTTGCCGAGTTTTTAGCTACATGGATCTGTAATTTGCGGCCGCCAATTGCGAGAGTCTGGGCGTGACTTAAAACCACGTCCGGCTTCAGTGCGTCACTAGCCGCGATGGTTGCGAGGTCTGTCGCTATTTCTTCGCGCTCCGCGGAATCGAGTTTTCCTGTTGCCAGCATTTGCAGTGAAGACTCCGCGTTCTTTGCTAGGAATCCTCTAAGCGCATCATTGATCGCCCCTGATCCATACACTTTGATCTCGGGATAAGCTTTCCGCAAGCCGATATTTCCGCTGACATGGTCGAGGTGCCAATGTGAGTTAATTACTGCCACAATCGTGGTGTGCTTCTGCTCCGCGAACATCTCGATCTTTCTGCGGTGACTTTCATGCCGGCCGGTGTCGATCACGGTCAGCCCCTTCGTGCTCTCAAGAATGTAAGTATTGCCATCGGGTTCGTGCCCAGGGGCCATTTCGCCGGCAATCTCGAAGGTATGAGGAGCGATCAACGGCACTGCAGGAGATGCGGAGGGACTCGTTGGCGTTAGATAAAAACTTATGAAGGCCACCTGGAATATTTTCCCGTTGAAAAGCATCGAGTTTCCTTTCAAGCCTAGGAGCAATGGCGCATACTATTTTGCTCTGGCCGGCATGGATTGCGACCGCTGTTTCGTGGCGGCAGCGGCTAGAGTCACGCTCCTCCCCTGACTCAATCGATATGTCCGTATTCGGTCAGAACTTCGATGACGGTTTGGAAGAGGAGTTCTGGTCCCCCCACCTTGCTAATAAATCGGTCGGCATAACTGGCATCCGTGGGGATTTCATTTACCCCCGAAATCAGGATCACCGGCATTGTAGGCCGCATAGCCTTCACGGATTTTGTGAGGTCAGTGCCATTCATGCCCGGCATCATGAGATCAGAGAGAACAAGATTGATGTTCGCTCGATCAAGCACCTCCAATGCTTCCGCGCCCGAGGCCGCCGTTACGACTTGGTACCCCTGCTTTTGCAGTATCAGTTTTCGGAGGATCCGGGGCGTTTCCTCATCGTCCACGCAGAGGATAGTGATGCTACTGGGGACCATTGGACACCCCTGCTACCACTACTACATCAGATGCAGGGCTGTCTGAGTCCCGCACCCCTTGAACCTCTGCGTCAGGCAGTCTCACTTGAAAACAAGTGATATTCCGGCCAGTAAGTGACGCGCTTCGGAATCGAATTGTTCCTCCGTATTTTTGGACGATACCTTTACTGATCCAGAGACCCAAGCCAGTTCCCTTGGTTGATTTCGTTGTAAAAAAAGGTTCGAAGAGATGTTTTGCGTGCTCTGGATCGATGCCAGTACCTGTATCGCAGATGGAAATGCAAACTTCTGGGCGTTGACGGCTCTGCCACGAAGATTCGAAAACGTGCAGACGCAGCGTGCCGCCGTCGGGCATGGCCTGGACCGCGTTCCCAATAAGGTTGAGAAATACTTGCTTTAGCTCAACCGGGAAACCCCAGATCGTCCCTTTGCTACGGTATTGCTTGTTTAGGGATATATTGTTGAATTCCATACGACGCGTTTGCAACTCGAGAATTTCGTCGAGAAGTACAGAAATGGAAACTTCGACGGGGTGCCTTGATTCCCGATAGAAGCCTAGCGTTTGTCGGGTAATGTGAGCGACGCGAAGGAGCTCTTCCTCACCAAGCTTCGCTAAATGACGAGCTTCTTCGTCGAGGGATGGATGGTCGCGAAGCAGATAGAACGCGCTGGTGATCGCTTCCAGAGGATTGTTGATCTCATGAGCGATGATTCCGGCCACTCTTCCCATCGCCGCGAGCCTCTCTGTTTTGCGAAGGGCATCCTCCGCTTTCAGTTGAGCGGTAATGTCTCGGTTCATCTCAAGGATTGCATTGCCACCTGCCTTGAGCGCCTTTCGGCATGCGACGGTTACTTCCCGACCGTCGCGGGTAAATTGGGTGAGGTTTCCATTCCATTTACCGGTTTGTGCGAGTGCATTCTCCACGTCGCTCAATCCTTTTGGGAACCTACTCTGTAGAATCTGGTGGATCGATTTGCCCAAAATCTCCTCGCGCCGCCAGCCATAGAGTGCCTCTGCGCCCGAATTCCAGAATAGAAGGACGCCGTTCAAATCTCGCACAATGATTGCCTCTGTCGCCAGTTCGAGCAGATCCGCCCGCTCCCGGAGCAGATCTTCAAGACGCTTCCTGTCGGTCACGTTGATGAATGCGGCGACCGCTCCTCGCACGTCGCCAGATTGATTGAAGAGGGGACTAGCACTGGATTGCAGGTAAATGGGCTCTCCATCCGATCTTCTGATTTCAAGCTCGAGACTCCCGGATTGCTGCCCGATTCGTGCGGATCTGAGCAGGGGATGGTCAGCACTGTCGAGGCGACGACCTTCCTCATATATCTCGAAAGAATAAGGGCTTGCTGGATCGATGCGCACTGCAATGTTCTCGCCGGGGTTTACCCCGAGCAGATTGCTGAGCGCCAGGTTTGCCGTGACAACAGTGCTTTCTGGATCCTGCGAGACAGCGACACCAACCGGCAGAACCTGCATGATCGCCTCAAGCTCCGCTACCCGCTCCTGGAGTTGAGCATTGAGATTACGAATTTGCTCTTCGGCTGCGATCTGGGCGCTTATATCCGTATTGGTGCCAAACCATCGCACCAAGTTCCCCTGAGAGTCGCGGATCGGCACAGCGCGAGCAAGAAACCAGCGGTACTCTCCTTCTTTACTTAGCAAAGGAAAGGTGTCTTCCCACGGCTCTTCGCCCTCTCGGGATCGTTCAAGGTGCTGAATGACTCGATCTGCATAGTCCGGGTGTTGAACACTCCGCCATCCCCACGTTGGCATTTCTTCAGACAAGGTGCCGATGAAGTCGTACCAGCGCTGGTTGTACCAGAAGATGGAGCCCCGAGCATCGGCCATCCAAGCCAACTGCGGGATTGAGTTTGCCAAGGTGCGGAATTGATGTTCGCTTTCATGGAGTTGTTCTGTGCGCTCAGCGACGCGCCGTTCCAGTTCACGATTGAGACGTTCGAGCTGACGATTCTTACGATGCAACTCAGCAAAGACGCTCACCTTGGCACGAAGCAATTCCGGAATGACAGGAACAGAGATGTAGTCGACAGCGCCACTCTTGTATCCCCTTATGCGGTCGAGATCGGTCAGGTGAACCGCGGAGATAAAGATAATTGCGGTCTTCTGAAACCTCGGATGCCGGCGCATCATGTCGGCCAGTTCGAATCCATCGATCTCCGGCATACTCACGTCCATCAGCACAACCGCTATGTCGTGACGCAAGAGTTGATCGAGGGCTTCCCTGGCAGATCGCGCTTGAATCAGATTCTCATTTAACTCCTTGAGTATGACTTCGTAGCTGATCAGCTTGCCCGGCTGATCGTCCACCATGAGTATGTTTGCTTGGTCGTCGTCGTTCATTTTTTTTCTTTATCCGTTGAGGATTGCATTTCAGAAGTCCGCTTCTGTTTTACGATCACACAGAGCTGTTGTTGTTACCGATGAAGCCACATACGGCAAGCCGACAAGAGCTGCTCCGTATTGACCGGCTTCGCTAAATATTCCGAGGCGCCCGCTTCGAGGCACTTTTCCCGATCACCTTTCATTGCCTTTGCTGTCAATGCGATGATTGGTAGACGACGGAACTGTGGGTTCTGACGGATGACCTGCATCGTTTCGTATCCATCCATCTCCGGCATCATGATGTCCATCAGAACAATTGAGAGATCGCTGGTCGATTCGACGGTCGCAATTGCTTCGCGTCCCGTCCCCGCCGTAAGCACGCTCATACCTCGGCGTTCCAGGACACTGCTTAGAGCGAAGATGTTCCGTACGTCGTCATCGACGATCAAAACTTTCTTGCCAACTAAAGCTTCGTCTGAACGGTGCAGCCGATCAAGCATATTCCGCTTTTCCTCCGGAAGGTCAGACACGACCCGATGAAGGAAGAGCGCAGTTTCATCGAGCAGGCGCTCAGGCGATTCCACATCTTTTACGATAACGCTGCGCGCCAACATGTGTAGTCGTGCGTCTTCCTCCGGTGACAGGTCCTTCCCGGTGAAAACGACCACGGGCAACTCGCTTCCGGGCTTGGATTGGGCCAATTGTTCCAGGAGCTCAAAGCCCGTCATATCCGGCAGACGGAGATCGAGGACGACACAATCAAACTGCTCCTTGCTCACTGCCGCGAGGGCATCGGAACCGGTGGAGACAACTGAGACGTCGATGTCATCATGACCCAATAGTGCTTCGATGGTGAGTTGCTGTGCCGGTTCATCCTCGACCACCAGAAGCCGCTTGCGGCGCGGGTTCGAGTATTCGCGTATCCGAGTAATCGCGGCACTCAGGCCTTCGCTCGTTGTCGGCTTGGTTACAAACGCGAAGGCACCATGAGATAGGCCGTGGTGCCAGTCCTCATCCATGGTCAACATCTGAACGGGAATATGGCGGGTCGCGGGATCCTGCTTCAAATGGTTCAAAACGGTCCAGCCGAGCATGTCGGGAAGCGAGACGTCGAGCGAGACGGCGGTGGGGTGAAACTCCCGCGCCAGTGCGAGCGCTTCGGCTCCTCGCAGCGCCACCAAAACCTTGAATCCCTTTTCTCGCGATAAGTCGCAAAGGATCCGCGAATAGTGGATATCGTCTTCAACAATCAGCAGCACAGCATCTCCCGGCTGGATGTTGTTGCGATCGTCCTCAAGCACCTCAATCGGATCCTCCATGGCGGTCATGACGGAGACTGGAAGTTCGAGACGCGGCCCATGGTGGGGAAGGCCGGCCGCGCTAGCAATCTGCGTGGACGGGCCGACATAGGTCTGCGGCAGATAGAGAGTGAAGATGCTGCCCTTGCCCGGTGTGCTTCTCAGCTGGATCTCTCCACCGAGGAGGCTGGCCAATTCGCGGCTGATGGCGAGACCAAGGCCTGTGCCGCCGTACTTACGGCTGGTGCCGGCGTCTGCCTGTTGGAATGCTTCGAAGACAATTCTTTGCTTGTCCGCAGGGATGCCGATGCCGCTATCCGAGACCTCAAAGGCCACAACCGAAGCTGCTCCGCTAAGGATAGGGTGGCGCGCTGTCCATCCACTGGTGACTGCCGCAACGGAGAGACGCACGCCTCCCTGATCTGTGAATTTGAATGCGTTAGACAAAAGATTCTTGAGCACCTGTTGCAGGCGCTTAGAATCTGTCACCAGGCTGCGCGCAAGGTGAGCATCAGTGTCCACCTCAAAGGCAAGCTTGCGATTTTCTGCCTCGTGCCGGAAAGGACGTGCCACCATTTCAATCAGACTACCGAAGAATACTTCTTCGGCTTCGACCGAGACAGTGCCGGACTCAATCTTTGAGAGGTCCAAAATGTCGCTAATGAGGTTGAGAAGATCAGTTCCGGCGCCGTGAATGGTACGGGCAAACTCGACTTGCTTGGGGGTGAGGTTGGTGTCGGGGTTATCGGCAAGCTGCTGGCCGAGAACAAGGATGCTGTTGAGCGGCGTCCGCAACTCGTGCGACATGTTCGCCAGAAATTCCGACTTATACTTCGAAGTCAGGGCGAGCTCTTTTGCCTTCTCTTCCAGGGCTCCGCGAGCTTGCTCGATTTCCTGGTTCTTGCGTTCCACTTCGGCATTTTGCTCGGCGAGCTGTTTCGCTTTCTGGGCAAGCTGCTCGTTGGTCTGTTGCAACTCCTTCTGCTGCGTCTGCAACTCGACTGCCAACTGTTGCGATTGCTTCAACAACCCTTCGGTCTGCATGGTGGCTTCAATGCTATTCAGCACAATGCCAATACTCGAAGTCAATTGCTCCAGGAAGGCGAGGTGAGAGGTGGTGAAAGCGTTCAGACTGGCCAGCTCGATGACAGCCTTGACACGATCTTCAAAGAGAATCGGCAAAACGATAACGTTGCGCGGAACTGCCTTGAATAATCCGGAACGCACCGGAATCGTGTCTTCTGGCAGATCGGAGATCAACATGCGGCGTTTTTCCAACGCGCACTGTCCCACCAGACCTTCGCCCACCTTCACGGTCTCATGGTGTCCCTCCGTCGAGTCCGCGAAAGAGGATAAAAGCATCATGCTGCCGGGCGTCTCCGCCTCCATCTGATAAAGAACCCCTTGCTGCGCATTGACCAGGGGCGCAAGTTCCGAGAGCAATAGACGTCCGACCGTGGTCAGTTCACGCTGGCCTTGCAACATACCCGTGAAGCGGGCGAGATTCGTTTTCAGCCAGTCTTGTTCCGTATTGCGGTCGGTGGTCAGCCGCAAATTATCGATCATGGTGTTGATGTTGTCTTTCAGTTCAGCGACTTCGCCGCTGGCGTCCACCTGAATCGATCGGGTCAAATCGCCTTTGGTGACTGCGGTAGCCACTTCAGCGATAGCACGCACTTGATTAGTCAAATTGTCAGCGAGAAGATTTACGTTACCGGTGAGATCTTTCCAAGTGCCAGCTGCACCGGGTACGTTGGCCTGGCCGCCGAGTCGTCCTTCCACGCCAACCTCGCGGGCAACCGTCGTGACCTGGTCGGCAAAGGTAGCCAACGTGTTGGTCATGTTGTTGATGGTTTCTGCAAGAGCCGCAACCTCGCCCTTCGCGTTCACCGTGAGCTTCTGTGTGAGTTCACCGTTGGCCACGGCAGTCACCACCTTGACGATGCCGCGCACCTGTTCAGTCAAGTTAACCGCCATTACGTTGACATTGTCGGTAAGGTCCTTCCATGTGCCGGCAACATCGGGTACCTGAGCCTGTCCGCCCAATTTTCCCTCTGTGCCAACTTCCCGGGCCACGCGCGTTACCTCTGCGGCAAACGCGTTCAGCTGATCCACCATCGTGTTGATGGTGTTCTTCAACTCGAGAATCTCACCTTTCACGTCGACGGTGATCTTGCGCGACAAATCTCCGCGAGCCACTGCCGTGGTGACCTCGGCGATGTTACGGACCTGTCCGGTCAAATTTCCTGCCATAGAATTGACAGAGTCCGTGAGATCCTTCCAGGTTCCGGCAACACCGGGAACATTTGCTTGCCCTCCTAGTCTCCCTTCGGTGCCAACCTCACGAGCCACGCGTGTTACTTCACCAGCGAATGCGTTCAGTTGGTCGACCATCGTGTTGATGGTGTCTTTGAGCAGGAGAATTTCGCCGCTTACGTTCACCGTGATCTTCTTCGAAAGGTCGCCGCTGGCGATGGCGGTCGCAACTTCAGCAATGTTGCGTACCTGAGCCGTCAGGTTGCCTGCCATAAAGTTGACGTTGTCGGTAAGGTCCTTCCACGTTCCTGCGACGCCGGGCACCTGGGCCTGGCCGCCCAATTTACCGTCGGTTCCAACTTCGCGCGCTACGCGAGTGACCTCTCCAGCAAAGGAGCGGAGTTGATCCACCATGGTATTGAGCGTGTCTTTGAGTTCGAGGATCTCGCCGCGAACGTCGACGGTGATTTTGCGGGACAGGTCTCCACGCGCGACAGCGGTCGCTACCTCGGCGATGTTGCGGACCTGCGCTGTGAGGTTACCAGCCATAAAGTTAACCGAATCCGTAAGGTCTTTCCAGGTTCCTGCAACGCCCGATACCTGCGCCTGACCACCCAGCTTGCCTTCGGTTCCGACTTCGCGAGCTACACGCGTTACCTCGCCTGCGAAGGCGTTGAGCTGATCGACCATCGTATTGATGGTGTTCTTCAACTCAAGAATTTCACCCTTAACGTCGACGGTAATCTTTCGCGACAGATCGCCGCGCGCCACAGCCGTGGTGACCTCGGCGATATTACGCACCTGACCCGTAAGATTTCCGGCCATCGAGTTGACCGAGTCCGTCAAATCCTTCCATGTACCGGCAACCCCAGGCACGTTGGCCTGTCCGCCGAGCCGGCCTTCGGTTCCGACTTCGCGTGCCACGCGGGTTACTTCGCCAGCAAAGCGGTTGAGCTGATCAACCATGGTGTTCAGTGTTTCTTTGAGCTGGAGAATCTCGCCGCGCACATCCACCGTGATCTTTCGGGAGAGGTCTCCGTTTGCGATCGCTGTTGCCACCTCGGCGATGTTACGTACCTGTCCAGTGAGATTACTGGCCATGAAGTTCACATTTTCGGTCAGGTCCTTCCACGTTCCGCCAACGCCGAGCACCTGCGCCTGGCCGCCCAGTTTGCCTTCGGTACCCACTTCGCGTGCGACGCGAGTCACCTCGCCGGCAAAGGCGTTCAACTGATCCACCATTGTATTAATGGTGTCCTTCAATTCGAGGATTTCCCCTTTGACGTCTACTGTGATCTTGCGTGATAAGTCGCCGCGTGCCACCGCTGTCGTGACCTCCGCGATGTTGCGCACCTGGGCCGTCAGATTTCCAGCCATCGCGTTTACAGAGTCAGTGAGATCTTTCCAGGTGCCAGCAACACCCGGAACCACTGCTTGTCCGCCGAGCTTTCCGTCGGTGCCGACTTCGCGAGCCACGCGCGTGACTTCGGAAGCGAAGGACCGCAGCTGGTCCACCATCGTGTTGATGGCCTCTTTGAGCTGAAGAATCTCTCCGCGGACGTCGACGGTAATCTTGCGAGAAAGGTCGCCGCTCGCCACCGCAGTGGCCACTTCGGCAATGTTGCGAACCTGTCCGGTCAGGTTGCTCGCCATCGAGTTGACTGAATCGGTAAGGTCCTTCCACGTTCCGGCCACTCCCGGTACTTGAGCCTGCCCCCCAAGCTTGCCGTCGGTGCCGACCTCGCGGGCAACTCGAGTAACCTCGGCGGTGAAGACACCAAGTTGCTGAATCATGGTATTGACGATGTTGGCAGAACGCAGGAACTCGCCTTCAAGGGGTCTTCCGCCGACATCCAGACGTACCGTTTGCGCCAGATTTCCTTGCGCGACGGCTGCGATAGCGCGAGTAACTTCTGTCGTAGGCCTGAGTAGATCCTCGACTAGTGTATTGACTGAGGCCTCCATCTTGCCCCAGGATCCACGGGATTGTTGAAAGCGAGTACGCTCGCGCGTCTTTCCCTCTTTACCAACGGCCTGACCCACACGGTTGAGTTCACCGGCCATCTGCTCATTCGCTGCAACAATGTCATTGAATGTGTCAGCGATCTTCCCTTCCAGACCCACCCACGCTACCGGAAGTCGAACAGAAAAGTCGCCGTCCCGCATGGTCTGCAGGCTTGCCAGAATAAGCGCCAGATCGTCAGGTTGAGGGGTTGATTGGGCCCGCGAAAGCCCGCTGCCCGAGCCATTTTCAGAAGACTTTGCCTTTTTGTTTGCTCTAGCAGTCACGGAGGCGGTCGTCGCCATAAATCAGGATTCTCCTGTTCGAAGTGCGGGTCAAACTCACAGTTACGACCATTTCACCGACCCGACTAGGCAGCGATGCTCGCAAGTGTAGAGAAATCCTCCCGCGGAAGCAAGAGGATTGTCTAAGGAGGATTCGGCGTGTGACGGGGGCTACGACTGCGGAGGGAAATTTGATGCGCACGATTCGCCGTAGGGATGCCTGTCCATCACTTAATCGCACGTGTCGTAACCAACCGAGTACTAGATTCCGGGTTGAGTCTTGACGCCCCAATGTGCCGGGGATTCCTTCCGACCG
>Ga0137377_10000505_pt1 | contig 23899 bp, 20 predicted proteins | sample SagtaG_22_FD_104815 | JGI IMG/M metagenome (GOLD analysis project Ga0137377, IMG submission 104815) | Vadose zone soil microbial communities from Sagehorn Ranch, Mendocino, California, USA - Sage2_L_40_16 metaG | ecosystem: Environmental > Terrestrial > Soil > Vadose zone | place: USA... | reverse complement strand
CCTTGCCAGGCCTCGGCGAGGTCGTGGCCGTCATCCCGAACCACGCCTGTCCGGTCGTCGACCTCCACGACTGGTTCGTGGCGCATCGCTCTGGCGAGGTCGTCGGCGTCTGGCCGGTCGACGCTCGGGGTCGAAGCCGCTGAGCGATTCCGGTCCATACACGGGCGTGACGGGCAGCCCGTGCCCCGATTCGGTCGTCGACATGGCCACAGGCTACGCCGGGCACCGCCGCGGCCATGCCGACGTGCCCACGTTCGCGCGTATTCGCGCTTGTTCGCGCGTAACTGCCATACTCCGCGGCGGGTGGACGGGGCACCGGGACATGGCCGTGTGCTTGCGACCACAGGCGGTAGTCTGAGCCACGCCATGAGCAGACGTGGGCCAAGACCCGGCGCGCTCGCGGTCGCGACCCGGACCGCGGCCGCCGCCTCCGCCGCCGCGGCGGCCGCCGCGCTGGCCGTCATGCTGGCAGGGCCGGGCGCGGCTGCCGCCGGCGCCGCGCCCACCGGCCACCGGCCACAGGCCGCGGGCCGCGGGCCGGCGGTGACCGCTCGGCCGACCGGCGCCGCGGGCGGGGGCGCGCAACCCGGGGTGGGTGGCCCGGAACTGAGCAGGCCCGGAGTCATCGTGAATTATCCGTCACCGCATTCGCCACGGCTCCCCAAGGTGCCCGCGGGCGCGTTCGTGATCGCCGACGCGGCGACCGGCCGGATTCTCGCCGCGAAACAGCCGCACGCACAGTTCGGGCCGGCCAGCACACTCAAGATCCTCACCGCCGTGTCACTCATCCCGGTGCTGAACCCGAACGCGACCGTGGTGGCCTCCAGGCGCGCCGTCAGCGTGGAGCCGGACGTCGTCGGCCTGAAACTCGGGCACCTGTACAAGGTTTCCGACTTGTTCCGTGCGCTGCTGCTGGTCTCCGGCAACGATGCGGCGGTCGCGCTCACCGAGGCCACCGGTTCGTTCGGCAAGGGCATCGCGCTGATGAACGCGGAGGCGCACCAGCTGCAGGCGTATGACACGGTGGCCAAGCAGCCCAACGGCCTGGACGCCCGTGGCCAGCATGTGTCCGCCTACGACGAGGCGCTGATCGCACGGCAGGCGCTGCGCATGCCGGCGTTCCTGAGCTATGACGAGACTCCGGTCGCCTGGTTCCCGATCACGCAGCGGCACCGGATCGAACTGTTCAATCAAGACCAGCTGCTCGGCACCTACCCGGGCTTCATCGGAGGCAAGACGGGGTGGACCACCCCGGCGATGGCCACCTACGCTGGCATGGCACGGCGGGACGGCCACACCCTCATCGTCACCCTCCTGCACGCCGTCCCCGGGACGGTGTTCAGATCGGCCACCGCGATGCTCGACTGGGGCTTTCGCATAGACGGCGAGATCCAGCCGGTGGGGCAACTGGTCGGCCCGCTGCCCGCGAACGCGCGGCCGCGCGCAACGCTGCACCCGCCCGCGGGCGGCGCACATCAGCCTGCGAGGGCGGCGCACGGGTCGTGGGCTGGCGGGATGATCGTCCCGTTCACCGCGGTCTGCGTGGCCCTCGCCACGCTGGCGTTCGCCGCGCTGGCGTTCGGCGGTCACGGGCTCGCCCGCCGCCGCGCCGCGCGGTGACTTTGGCGGTCCTCAGGGCGCCCGCGGCAAAAGCCCGATCCGGTCCCGGACCAGCGTCATCGTCTGCCGCGCCGCGCCGGAGGCCCTTGCCGCACCCCGCGCGAGCAGCCGGTCGAGCTCGGCCTCGTCCGCGAGCAGTTTCTCGGTACGCTCCCTGATCGGCGCGAACGCCTGAACCACGACCTCGGCCAGATCCTTCTTGAACCGGCCGTACCCGCTTTCGCCGTAACGCGCCTGGAGGTCCGCCACACTGATCCCGGTCAGCGCCGAGTAGATCCGCAGCAGGTTGGTGATCCCCGGCTTGGCGTCCTCGTCGTACCTGATGTCCGAGCCCGGATCGGTGACCGCACGCATGATCTTTTTGCGCAGCACAGCCGGATCGTCGAGCACGTCCAGGATGCCCTGCGGCGACGATGAGCTCTTGCTCATCTTCGCGCGTGGATCTTGCAGGTCAGCGATCTTTGCCACTCCGGGCAGAATGTAGGGCCCGGGGACCGGGAACGTCTCACCGAACCTGTGGTTGAACCTGCGCGCCAGATCCCGGCTCAGTTCCAGGTGCTGGCGCTGGTCCTCGCCGACCGGCACCTGGCTGGCCTGGTAGAGGAGGATGTCGGCGGCTTGCAGGATGGGGTAGGTGAACAGCCCGACGCTCGCCTGTTCCGCGCCCCCCTTGGCGGTCTTGTCCTTGAACTGTGTCATCCGGTTCGCCTCGCCGAAACCGGTGATGCAGGCGAGTATCCAGGCAAGCTCGGTGTGCGCGGGCACCTGACTTTGCACGAAGACCGTGCAGCGGCCGGGATCCAGGCCGGCCGCGAACAGCTGCGCGGCCGCCACGCGGGTACGGCGGCGCAGGATGGCCGGGTCGAAGGGCACCGTGATCGCGTGCAGGTCGACCACGCAGTAGAACGCGTCACGGGTGTCCTGCAGCGCGACCCACTGACGGACCGCCCCAAGATAGTTGCCGAGGTGGAACGAGTCAGCCGTGGGCTGGATACCAGACAGCACACGCGGCTTGGCGGCAGGTGCGGCTTCGGGCATGCGGGCTTTCCTCGAACCGGTGGGGCGGCGGATCGCAAACTGCGGGCGGCCGTGCAGCGGGATCGGCGGCCAGCACGGCGTGTTGGCAAGCCTACCCAGTGGTCCGCCGATCGGAGGGCTCCGGGCCGCCGGATTCGCCGCCACCCGCCGCGCCGCCGCCCGCGCCATCCGCGCCCACGCCCGGGACTCCCACGCCATCGGTTCCCGCGCCATCCGCGCGAGCGCCGGCCGCCGCACCGCCGTCTGTACCGGCAGGCGCCACCCGGATCCGGGCGATCCGCCGGCCGTCAAGTTCGGTCACGGTAAGCCGGTGCCCTGAAACCTCCACCCAGTCGCCAGGCGCCGGCAGCTTGCCGAGCGCCGCGATCACATAGCCGGCGACGGTCTCGTACGGCCCCTCGGGCAGGACGACGCTGGTCTCGTCCGCGAAGTCGCCCAGGTTGAGCAGGCCGTCGACCTCCACCTCGCCACCGAGCAGCCGCCTGGCCTGCTCGCCCTCCATGTCGTATTCGTCCTGAATGTCGCCGATCAGCTCCTCGACCAGGTCCTCGAGGGTGACGATCCCCGCCGTCCCCCCGTACTCGTCGATGACGATGGCCAGGTGGGAGCGGTCCTTGCGCATCTCGGTCAGCGCCGCGAGCACGGTCTTGCTCTGCGGTAGCTGCTTCACCGGGCGGCGTACCTCGCCGACGGGCCTCGACTGGTTCTCCAGGTCCGGGTTGAGCAGGTCACGCAGGTGCACGAAGCCGATCACGTCGTCGTAGGAGTCCCGGTACACGGGGAAACGCGAGTGTGTCGCGGCCGCGGCGATCTTGGCGGCACGGTGCATCGGCATCTGCGCGTCGAGGAACTCCACCTCTGTTCGCGGCACGAGCACCTCGCGCAACTGCCGCTTCCCCGCCTCGAAAACCTCGCCGACGATGTGCCGCTCGTCGGCACCGAGATCGGGACGCGCTGTCACCAGGTCAAGGAGTTCTTCCGAGGTCATCGCGTCCCGCCCGGCCCGGGGATTACCGCCGAGCACTCGCACCACCAGGTCCACCGACCTGGACAGGAACCACACGAGCGGGCGGAATGCCGCCGAGATCCGGTCGAGCACCGGGGCGGCCACCAGGGCAACAGGCTCGGGTCGCTGCAGCGCCAGCCGTTTGGGAGCAAGCTCACCGAGCACCAGCGAGAAATAGGAGATCACGACGGTCACCGCGACCAGCGCGAGGGTGGACGCGAGCCCGGCGGGCACGTGGTGGCGGCGCAGCAGCCCCCTGAGCTCGGCGGCGAGGGTCGCGGCGCCGAACGCGCCGGAAAGCAGCGTCGCCGTCGTCACGCCGATCTGCACGGCGGAAAGGAAGCGGTTCGGGTCCTGTGCCAGCCGGGCGGCGCGCTGGCCACGCCTGCCCCGGTTCGCGATGGAGCGCAACTGGCCTTCGCGCAGCGACACAAGGGCCATCTCGGCGGCCGCGAAGAATCCGCCGATCAGCACGAATGCGAGCACGACGGCGATATCGCGGCCGATGTTGCTCACGGCTCGACTCCTGAAGGTCGGGCACCTGGAAGCATGATGTCCGCACAGTCTAAGAGGTCACCGCGGCGCCACGCCGGAACAGGCGGCGCCGGGCCAAGTAACGTGTGTTTCCTGTGAAGCCATACCCGCTATGGAAGCATGCCGCCCGGCTCGCCGATGGGCGCGAGATCATCTATTTCGACGAATCACCCGGGCTCGGCCGGCACACCGACAAGGATACCCGCGACATCGGCGGGCCGCCGCCCGGGCCGGTGTCGGCGCTGCGGTGGGATCCGCTCGCCGGGGAATGGGTGATCGTCGCCGAGCAGCGCCAGGACCGCACGTTCCTGCCACCGGCCGATGCGTGCCCGCTCGACCCGTCAGCGCCCGGGCGCCCCACCGAGATCCCCGCGAGCAGCTATGACGTCGTGGTGTTCGAGAACCGGTTTCCCTCGCTTTCCGGCGCGGAGCGGGGGCATCGGCCACCGTTCGGGCCGCTCGGGGCCGGGCCGGACGCCGGCCTGTTCGCGTTGCGCCCCGGGTACGGCCGGTGCGAGGTCGTCTGTTTCACGGCCGACCACGACGCCTCTTTCGCCGGGCTCACGGCCGCCCGCGTGCGCACCGTGGTGGAGGCCTGGGCGGACCGGACCGCCGCGCTGTCCGCGATCGAGGGGATCGAGCAGGTGTTCTGCTTCGAGAACCGCGGTGAGGAAATCGGCGTGACACTCCATCACCCGCACGGGCAGATCTATGGCTACCCGTTCGTGACGCCGCGCACCGCCCGGATGCTAGAGCAGGCGGGCCGGTACGCCGAGCGCACCGGCGGCAACCTGTTCGACGACCTGCTCGCGGGCGAACTGGCCAGCGGATCGCGGGTGGTTGCGCGCAACGACCACTGGACCGCTTTCGTGCCGGCCGCGGCCCGCTGGCCCTACGAGATCCTGCTGTTTCCAGCCGAACGGGTGCCCGACCTGACGCTGCTTCCTGACCCGGCACGCGCGGCGTTCGGCCCGATCTACCTTGACGTGCTCCGCCGCCTTGACGGGCTGTTCGGCAGCCGGGCGCCATACATCGCGGCGTGGCACCAGGCACCGGGCCGCGCCGGGAGCGGCGGGAGCGCCGCAGCCGCCCCGGCACTTGGCCCGGCCGGCCGCGCCGATTTCGCGCTGCACCTTCAAGTAATGTCGGTGCGGCGGGCGCCAGGCAAACTGAAGTTCCTGGCGGGCTCCGAATCCGGCATGGGCGTGTGGATCAACGACATCGTGCCCGAGACCGCGGCGCGACGGCTCCGGGAGGTCATGTGAGGGTGCTGGTCACCGGCGGCGCCGGTTACATCGGCAGCGTCGTCGCGGCCTCCCTGCTCCGGGAAGGCCACCAGGTAGTGGTACTCGATGACCTTTCCACCGGGCACGAGGACGCGGTGCCGAAGGGTGCCGAGTTCATCCAGGGGACCTTGCGCGACGATTCGCGCGGCGCACTTGGGCGCGGCATTGACGCGGTGGTGCATTTCGCGGCCAAGTCCCTCGTCAGCGAGTCGGTCGCGCGGCCCGGCCTGTATTGGGACAACAACCTCGGTGGCACGCTCGCGCTGCTGGACGCGATGCGGATCGCCGATGTGCGCAGGATCGTCTTCTCCTCGACCGCGGCGGTTTACGGCGACCCGGTGCGTGTCCCGATCGAGGAGACGGCGCTCACCCGGCCGACCAGCCCGTACGGCGCGTCCAAGCTCGCCGTCGACACCGCGCTCGCCGAGTATGCGCGGCTGCACGGCTTCGGTGCGGTGAGCCTGCGGTACTTCAACGTGGCGGGCGCCCACCAGGATCCAGGCGGCGGCTGGCTCGGCGAGCGGCACTCACCCGAGACGCACCTGATTCCCAACGTCCTCGCGGTGGCGTCGCGGCTGCGCTCCATTTCCTCCGGTGCCGCCGCTGCCGCTTCCTCCGGTTCCGCCGCTGCCGCCGGTCCCGCCGCGCCGGGCACCGACCGGCCGGTGCAGATCTACGGTGACGACTACCCCACGGCGGACGGCACCTGCATCAGGGACTACATCCACGTGACCGATCTCGCCGCCGCGCACCTGCGCGGGCTCGACGCGTCCATCCCTGGCATGCGCCGCGTGTACAACCTCGGAAGCGGCGCCGGCATTTCGGTCCGCGAAGTCATCGAAATGTGCGCCAGCGTCACCGGTGTGGACATCCCGGCACGGGTCGCGCCGCGCCGCCCAGGTGACCCGGCGGTGCTGGTGGCGTCATCAGCGCGCATTCAAGCCGAGCTCGGCTGGACGGCGCGCCTGGACCTTCGCGCGATGATCGCGGACGCGTGGGCCTGCTCCACGGCACAGCCACGATGACGGCGCTGCAACGATGACGGCGCTGCAACGATGACGGCGCTGCCATGAGCGGCGGCGGTGCGCCGGCCGCGGCGCGCGCCGCCGGCTGGTTCCGCGACCGGTTCGGCAGCGATCCGCAGGGCGTGTGGCACGCACCGGGCCGGGTGAACCTGATCGGCGAGCACACCGACTACAACGAGGGCTTCGTGCTGCCGTTCGCGCTGGGGCTCGGGGTGCGGGCCGCCGCCGGCCGGGCCGGCCCGGCCGGGGATGACCCGGCGCGCGGCCCGGCCGGTCTGGCCCGCACCGGCGGCGACGTGCTCGGACTCTGCTCGAGGCAGGCGCCGTCGCAGCCGGTGGCGGTGCGGATCGGAGCGCTCGCGCCCGGATCGGTCACCGGCTGGGCCGCATACGCGGCCGGGGTCGCGTGGGCCTTGCGCGAGGAGGGCTACGAACTCGGCGGCACACGGGTGGCGATCGATTCGGATCTGCCGCAAGGCGCCGGTCTCTCCTCGTCGGCGGCGCTCGAGTGCGCGGTCGCGGTGGCGCTCACCGGGCTGTACGGGATCGACGTGCCCGCGCGGCAGCTTGCGCAGATCGCGCGGCGTGCGGAGAACGAGTTTGTCGGCGTGCCGAGCGGGATCATGGACCAGTCCGCGGCCATGCTCTGCCGCAAGGGTCATGCCCTGCTGCTCGACTGCCGCACCCTGGCCGCCAGCCAGGTCCCGTTCGATCCCGCGAGCGCAGGCCTTGAGCTCGTTGTCACCGACACGCGGGTGCGGCATGACCTGACCGACGGCGCGTACGCGGACCGGCGGCATGCCTGCGAGGAGGCCGCCCGGCTGCTCGGCGTGCCCGCTTTGCGGGACGTGACGGATCCCGGCGCCGCGCTGAGGCGCCTGCAAGATCCGGTGCTCAGGCGCCGGGCCAGGCACATCATCACCGACAACCACCGCGTTCAGGCCGTCGCCGGCCTGCTGCGCGCCGGCGCTATGGGCGAGATCGGCGCGTTGCTCAACGCGTCGCATCTGTCGCTGCGCGACGACTTCGAAGTCTCCTGGCTGGAAGCCGACGTCGCGGTCGCCGCCGCCAACGGGGCCGGCGCGCTCGGTGCCCGCATGATCGGCGGCGGCTTCGGCGGATCGGTGATCGCGCTGGTTCCCGCGGGCCGGGCGGGCGAGATAGCCGACACGGTCGCCGCCGAGTACGCACGGCGCGGCTGGGCACCGCCCCGGGCGATACCCGCAGCGCCGCAGGCCGGGGCGCACCGGATCGCCTGACCGGATGCGCGGTGGCGGCACGGCCGGTCACCTGCGCCCGCCGCCCGGTGGCGTGCCCGCTTCCCGCCTGACCGCCAAGCCCGTGGCCGGCGGGCGGCTCAGCGAATGGCCAAAACCCGGTTAATGTGCTGGACATAGCGGGCCGATCACAGCAATCTGTTGCCATGACCCCGACGGGTACCCTCCTCCTGGCGATTCTGGCCGTTGGCGCGGTCATTGGCTGGTCATTACAGCGCGCGCGTGGCGCATGGTCCGACTACCAGGACGTCCGTGCCCGGGTCCCGAGGGCGCGCAACAGGTTCCGGTCCCACGTCGGCAGCGTCGTCCGGTGGGGCATCGTGGCCATCGTGGTGGTATTCGCGTTGTTCCATCTGTGAATTGCGTGGGCGAGGTTACGGGCCGTGGCAAAAATACGGACACTGGTGAAGAAGATTCGCAAAAGCCACTACTGGTGAACAAGTTCCTCCCGGTGAATCCGTCTCTGCTGGTGAATTAGTTCCTGCCGGTGAATCTGTCTCTGCTGGTGAACCTGTCCGCCGGTGAATCTGCTCGTACCGGTGCTGTCCCTGCTTGTGAACTGCCGGTGAGCCCGTCCCGCTGCGCGCCGATCGCCCTGGTGGCCAAATGGGGCAGGATCGATCACATGCCCCTTCACGATGACGCGTTGGCCCTGGATGGCAGTGCTGATCAGAGGCTGGCCACGTCCGCCTGTTTGGCCCGGACGGCCTCGGCGGCAGCCCGCAGGCCAGCGAGTTCCTCGCCGGTCAGGTCGCGTTCCACCACGCGGCGCACTCCCGCCGCGCCGATCTCCGCCTCCACACCGAGGTACACCCCCGAGATGCCGTACTGGCCGTCCATCCACGCGCACACCGGCAGCACCGCGCCGGAGTCCTCGGCTACCGCCCGTGCCATCCGCGCCGCCGCCGCTGATGGCGCGTAGAACGCAGAGCCGGTCCTGAGCAGGCCGACGACCTCCGCGCCGCCGTTGCGCGTCCGCTCGACGAGCGCTTCGATCTCCGCCGCGGGCAGCATGTCGGCGAGCGGCTTGCCGTCCACCGTGCACGCCGACGGCACAGGAACCATCGTGTCCCCATGTGAGCCGAGCGTGAGTGTCCGGACCGAGCCGACAGGCACGCCGAGCCGCTCGGCCACGAAATGCGTGAACCGGGCGGTATCGAGCATGCCGGCCTGTCCCATGACCCGGTGGGCTGGGAAGCCGGACACCTTGGCGGCCAGCGCCGTCATCTCGTCGAGCGGGTTTGAGACCACGATCAGCACGGCATCGGGTGCGAACCTGGCGACATTTTCCGCGACGCCGCGCACGATCTTCGCATTGACACCGATCAGGTCCATCCGGCTCATGCCGGGCTTTCGCGGCAGGCCAGCCGTGATGATCACGATGCTGGAGCCGGCAAGCGCCTCGTAACCGGACCCGTCCGCACCTGTCGTCACCCCGGTGACCTTGGTCTCGAATCCCTCGACCGGGCGCGACTGGTTCATGTCCAGGGCCAGCCCTGCAGGCCGGCCCTCGATGATGTCGGTGAGCACGACCTCCGCGAAGATGTCGTATTCGGCGAGCCGCTGTGCGGTCGTGGAGCCATAGAACCCCGCGCCCACGACGGCTACCTTGCCCTGGTGGCTCATCGGGCCTCCATCTTCTTGCTCAGGTTCTCGTCGAGCGCGGTGAGGAACTCCTGGGTGGTCAGGTATGGCGCGCCGGGGCTGATGAGCATGGCCAGATCTTTCGTCATCTGACCGCCCTCGACGGTCTCGACGCAGACGTCCTCCAGCGCCTGGGCGAACTCGGTGACCGCTGGGGTGCCGTCGAGCTTGCCGCGGTGCGCGAGGCCGCGTGTCCAGGCGAAGATCGACGCGATCGGGTTGGTGGATGTTGGCTTGCCCTGCTGATGCATCCGGTAGTGGCGGGTGACCGTGCCGTGCGCGGCCTCGGCCTCGACCGTGCGGCCATCGGGTGTCATCAGCACGCTCGTCATCAGGCCGAGCGAGCCGAACCCCTGCGCCACGACATCGGATTCGACGTCACCGTCGTAGTTCTTGCACGCCCACACGATGCCCCCCTCCCACTTGAGCACCTGTGCCACCATGTCGTCGATCAGCCGGTGCTCGTAGCTGAGCCCGGCGGCCTCGAACTCTGCCTTGAATTCGGACTCGAATATCTCGGCGAACAAAATCTTGAATCTGCCGTCGTACGCCTTGAGGATCGTGTTTTTCGTGGACAGGTACAGCGGATAGCCGCGGTCGAGCGCGTACCGCATCGTCGCGCGCGCGAAGTCACGAATCGAATCGTCGAAGTTGTACATGGCCATGGCGACGCCGCCGCCGGTGAACTTCGCGACCTCGATCTCGAGCGGCTCACTGCCGTCGTCCGGAACGTAGGAGATCATCACGGTTCCCGGGCCCGGCACCACGAAATCGCTCGCCCGGTACTGGTCGCCGTGCGCGTGCCGGCCGATGACGATCGGCTTGGACCAGCTCTGGATCAGTCGCGGGATATTCGACATCACTATCGGCTCGCGGAAAACGACGCCGCCGAGGATGTTACGGATGGTGCCGTTCGGCGACCGCCACATCTTCTTCAGGCCGAACTCCGCGACCCGCGCTTCGTCGGGTGTGATGGTCGCGCACTTCACGCCCACGCCGCATTGCCTGATCGCGTTCGCCGCCTCCACGGTCACCTGGTCGTCGGTGGCGTCGCGGTTGTGCACAGAAAGGTCGAAGTACCTCAGGTCGATATCCAGGTAGGGCAGGATCAGCTGATCCTTGATGAAGTGCCAGATGATCCGTGTCATCTCGTCGCCGTCAAGCTCGGCGACGGGATTCACCACCCTGATCTTGGGCATGCTGCTTACTTCCCTTCATCACGCCAGCCACGTCTCCCGCGGGCTGCGGGGATGTTCCCCCAGGGCTAGCTCCCCTGCGGGCTGCGGGGCATCGCCCCGGGCCAGCTCTTCGAGGCTCACTTTTCGTGAGGCTATCTCCCCGGAGCCCGGCAGAAAGCCAGGGACCTCGGGCCCGGCGGCCTCCCATGGTGGACCTGCCGGGGCCCAGGTGGAATCGGCCGGGCAGGGCGCTGTCGCGCAGGACGGATCCTGCCCGCCGCGGCGGCGCGCGGCGCCCGTGCCCGATCATGACGGGTTCTTCAGGAGCAGGGCGGATACGAGCAGGCCGGCCCCCAAAATCGCGAAAGCTGCCACATCTATGCCGCGGCGCCGGCTGGCAAGCAGCCCGGCCCGTTCATCGGTGAGAATCAGCCGCGCACCGCCGGCGGCCAGCAGCGAGAACGCGATCACCAGCATTCCGCCCTTCACGTGCGTCTGGCTGAGCCACACCCACAGCAGGCCCCCGAGCACACCGGCCAGAACGATGACGTGAGGCCAGGTCACCAGACGTGGCTCCCGTGGCCGGCCCCGGCCGGGTTGCGGCGCCCGGCCGCGCGGCCCGGCTTGTTCTCGCGGCGGGGCCGCTGGCACCGGCCTCGGTGTGGCGGGCGGGTTATCCGTCATCGCGTGTTTCCTCCCGGACGGCTCGGTCGGCAGTGTACCGGCGCACTTACCCCGGTCCTCCGCGCGGCGGCCAGCGAGTTTGGTGTTCCCACTAGTTTCATCTAGCCCCATCTATTGGGCCGCGGGGCCCGCCGCCGCAATACCTCCGCAGAAATGCGGTACGAGGAGCCCTTCGGAGGGTAACTGCCACGTTAGGCATGAGTGACGGCTCCGATACTGCGGGAGGATCTGTCTTGGAGGGGCCATTCATAAGGGTCGAGGACAGTGGCGAGCTTTTCCCGCTGCGGTCCGAGGTCACGACGGTGGGGAGAGGCAGCGCGGTCGACGTGAGGCTCGGAGACCCGAGCGTCTCCCGGCTGCACGCCGAGATAATCAGGCGCGGCCCATACACATACGTGGTCGATCTCGGATTATCGCGTAACGGAACGCGGGTGAACGGCAGGCCTGTCGCACGCCGCGTTCTCGAGGATGGTGATGTCGTCAGCTTCGGTGCAGCCCGCTGCCGGGTGGGCGGTGTGCCACATGAGGACATCGCACCGGAAGTGGAGCTGCGCAGGTCGGCCGCGCCCGAGCTGACGCGCCGCGAACTGGACGTGCTCACCTCGCTGTGCCGCCCGGCACTGTCGGATGAGGCGTTCGTCGCGCCGGCCACGGCGAGGGAGATCGCTTCAGATCTGGTCGTGACCGAGGCGGCGGTCAAGCAGCACTTGCTCCGCCTGTACCAAAAGTTCCGGATCCCAGAGGGCACCAACCGGCGCACTCGGCTCGCCAACGAGGTCGTCGCACTCGGCCTGGTCCGGCCACTGCCACCGGCCGAGCGTGGCGGCAAGGCCGAGCCGGCCCGGCCATCGGGGACCGGGTCACCCGGAGCCGGGGGTCCGGCCGGGATTGCGGGCCCGTCCGGGGCGGGGCCCCCGGCGCCAGCGGGAACCGGCGTGCCGCGCGGCGGCGCCGCGCACGGTGCCCCCGCGCAAAGTGCCGCACAAGGTGCCGCCGCGCACGGTGGCAGCGAGCAGCATGGCAGCGGTACGCCAGCGGGCAGCGACGGGCCGAGTGGGGCACCGAGCGGGGCGGGGGCACAGGCCAGACGGCAGGCGCCCGGACCGCCCGGGTACGGCGCGCCGCAGGATGAAACTCGTGACGGGCTGCGGGTACCGAAGCCACGGGGGCTGACGCCGGGCACGGGAGGGAGCGCCAACGGCACGGCCCGCGCCTCACGCCTGCGCGCAAGCTGAGCGGGACACGCGCCGGCAGGAGCCGCGGGCCGTGCCTTCGTGCTGCCTAGGCGCGTTCGGCCGCCTCGACCACGTTTGCGAGCAGCATCGCCCGGGTCATCGGGCCGACGCCGCCTGGCATCGGGGCAAGGTACCCGGCCATCTCCGCCGCGGCCGGGTCGACGTCTCCGACCAGGCCCGCGTCCGTGCGGGTAATGCCCACGTCGAGCACGGCCGCGCCGGGTTTGATCATGTCGGCCTTGATCAAGCCCGGCATGCCGGCCGCCACGACCACGATGTCCGCGCCACGGGTGTGGGCGGGCAGATCCTTCGTGCCGGTGTGGCACAGGGTGACGGTGGCGTTCTCGGCGCGCCGCGTGAGCACGAGGCCGAGCGGGCGGCCGACCGTGATCCCGCGGCCGATCAAAGTCGCGTCCGCACCGGCGATCGGCACCTCGTACCGGCGCAGAAGCTCCACTATTGCCCGGGGCGTGCACGGCAGAGGGCCCGGTTCGCCCAGCACGAGCCTGCCGAGGTTCACCGGGTGCAGGCCGTCGGCGTCCTTCGCCGGGTCCATGCGCTCGAGCACACGCCGCGCGTCTATCCCGGCCGGCAGCGGCAGCTGCACGATGTAACCGGTGCACGCCGGGTCGGCGTTGAGCATGTCGACGGCGGCTTCCACCTCCCGCTGGCTCGCAGTGGCGGGCAGGTCGACGCGGATGCTCGCGATGCCGACCTCCGCGCAGTCCCGGTGCTTGCCGTTGACATAGGCACGGCTGCCCGGGTCATCCCCGACCAGGATCGTCCCGAGGCCTGCCGCGACGCCGCGCCCGGCGAGCGCCGCGACCCGCTCGGCGAGCCCGGTGCGGATCTGGGCGGCGGTCGCCTTGCCGTCCAGGATGCGTGCGGTCACCTGAACCCCAATCTGCGGTAAGACCGCATTTCAGTGGAAGAAGTGGCGGGTGCCGGTGAAGTACAGGCTGATGCCGGCCGCGTCGGCGCTCGCGATGACCGCACCGTCACGTATCGACCCGCCGGGCTCGACGACCGCGCGCACTCCAGCGCCGGCGAGCGCCTCAAGGCCGTCGGGGAACGGGAAGTAGGCGTCGCTCGCCGCCACCGCGCCGCGGGCACGCTCACCCGCGCGCGACGCCGCGAGCCGGGCCGAATCGACACGGTTCACCTGGCCCATGCCGATCCCGACCGTGGCACCACCGGCGGCGAGCACGATGGCATTCGACTTCACCGCGCGGCACGCGCGCCAGGCGAAGGCCAGGTCCGCAAGCACGCCCGCGCCGGCGGGCGAGCCGGCCCGCAACTCCCACCCGGCCGGATCGTCGCCCGGCGCGTCGATGCGGTCCGCCGATTGCATCAGCATCCCCCCGGTAACCGGCCGCCACTCCACCGCAGGGCCGCCGGCGGGCGGTGCGCAGCGCAGCAGCCGCAGGTTCTTCCTGGCGGTCAGCACGTCGAGTGCCGCCTCTTCGAAGGCGGGCGCGACGACCACCTCGGTAAGAATCTCTGCGATCTGACTGGCCAGCGCTTCGGTGACCGGCCGGTTGGCCGCGATGATGCCGCCGAACGCCGACAGCGGGTCACACGCATGCGCCTTGCGGTGCGCTTCGGCGATGTCGGCACCGATCGCGATGCCGCACGGGTTCGTGTGCTTGATGATCGCGACGCACGGCGGCGCGAAGTCCCAGGCGGCGCGCCACGCGGCGTCGGCGTCGACGTAGTTGTTGTACGACATCTCCTTGCCGTGCAACTGCCTGGCCTGCGCCACGCCCGCGCCGCCTGGCGACTCGTAAAGCGCCGCCCGCTGGTGCGGATTCTCGCCGTAGCGCAAGACCTGACGCCGCCGCCACTGGGCGCCGGCCACCGCGGGCCAGCCTGTGTCACGCGCCGTCTCGTCTGGCGCATAGACGCTCGCGAACCAGGACGAGACCGCCGTGTCGTACGCGGCGGTATGCGCGAACGCGGCCGCGGCGAGGCGGCGGCGTGCCTCCAGCGTGAACCCGCCAGCGCGGACGGCCGCAAGCAGTTCCGGGTAAGCCGCCGGGTCGGTCACGACCGCGACGCTCGCGTGGTTCTTCGCCGCGGCGCGGACCATGGCCGGCCCGCCGATGTCGATCTGCTCAACGCATTCGCCCGGGCCCGCACCAGACGCGACCGCGGCCTCGAAGGGGTAGAGGTTGGACACCAGCAGGCCGAACGGCTCGATGCCGAGATCCTCGATCTGCGCGCGGTGCCCGGGGTTGCCCAGGTCGGCGAGCAGGCCGGCGTGCACACCGGGGTGGAGCGTCTTGACCCGGCCGTCCAGGCACTCGGGGAAGCCGGTGAGGTCCTCCACCGCCGTCACAGGAACGCCGGCTTGCGCGATCCTGGCCGCCGTCGTCCCGGTCGAGACGATCTCGACACCGGCCCCGCGCAGGCCGCGTGCCAGTTCCTCCAGGCATGTCTTGTCGTAAACGCTGATCAGCGCCCGCCTGATCGCTAGCTTGGTCAACGGCCGATCCTCACCTTCCTGCCATGTACCGACCATCCGTCGCGCACCATGCGGCCAACGGTATCGACCAGCAGGCCGCGCTCTACCGCCTTGATCCGCTCGTGCAGCGTATCCTCGCCGTCGGACTGGAAGACGGGCACGGCGGCCTGCGCCACGACGGGCCCGTCATCGACCCCCGCGCCGACAAGAAAGACCGTGCACCCGGTGACCTTGACCCCGTACGCGAGCGCCTCGCGAGGCCCGTGCATCCCGGGGAAGGCCGGCAACAGCGACGGATGGGTGTTGAGGAACCTGCCGCCGAACCGGTCAAGGAACGACTTGCCGACCAGTTTCATGAAACCGGCGGACACCACGAGGTCGGGCTCGAAGGACGCGCACGATTCGGCCAGGGCACGATCCCACGTGTCCCGGTCCGGGTAGTCGCTGACACGGTGCACGAAGACGGGGACGCCAGCCCCCTCCGCCCGGGCGAGACCCTCAATGCCCCGCCGGTCGGCGCCCACCCCAACCACCCGCGCGCCGTAGGCGCCGCACGCGGCCGCGTCGATGAGCGCCTGAAGGTTGGTCCCCGCCCCAGAGACAAGCACGACTAGCCGAGCTGACATGCGGTCACCATAACGGTCCACCAAGCAGAGCCATAACGGCTGCCGCGGATGCGGCATCTACTGGTGCGGGGATCCCGGCGGGTCACCCGTCGTGGGCAACACGGCAACACAGACCCCTGCTGGCTTATTCGGGCGCCGAAGCGAAGCGGCCGAGGCCATGGCTGTGACGTCGCAGGTCCGATTCAGTGCTGTACGGGCCATTAGTGGACGTGGGGCCACAGTTGATCTTGAGGCCATGCCGGCGATCGTGTGCCTGACGCCGCGGGGATGACCGTGAATGTGCCATTGCGGGTCCTATTGGACCCGCAATGGCACATTCACGGTCATGGGTCTTGAGGCGGACTTGATGGTGCATGTTGACAGTTGTGCTATACGACCCGTCATGTCACATCCATGGCCCCCCGAGCGCCTTGGCGGCAAGTTGGGGAATTAGCCAGCAGGGTCAACACAGCCATAACGGCTGCCGCGGCGCCCCACGTCAGCCCGCCCCGCATCTCCTTACAAAGCCCGCCCGCCCAGAGGGGGCGTTGCCCTACTGCTGATTCTTTCAGGCTGTCAAGGGGTTCGGCAGGGGTGAACGTTGTTCTGGGGATAACTTCAACTGGCGCGCCATATTCCACAGGCCCGCAGGGAACTGGCGTGGCGGCGGCCGTTATGGGTCGTCATTGGCCTGGGCGTCGGAGGTGTCTGCCCACAGATCCACGTAGATGCGATGGCCGTCATCAGGTGTGCCGCCGGTCGCGCCACCCGCTGCGGCGGCGCCTGGACCGGCGTCGTCGATCGGGCCGCGGCCCACGGCGAACCAGTTGGCGATCCCGGCGGAGATCGCGGCGGCGACGCCGACCTCCAGCGTGGTGACCAGCCCAACCTGCCACCCGGAGGGCCCGATGGGGGTAAGCCGCCCGCCGCCGAGCGGGCCGCCGGCGAACGCGGCCGCCACGGCCATCACCAGGCCGGCCGCAGCGCCGCAGGTGAATCCGCACAGCGGTGCCGCCTCGACCCGGTACGTCGGCCCGACCCGGATGACCAGCAGCCCGCCAAAAGCGCCCGCCAGATAGGGCGTCGCGACAGCGCCGAACGACACCCAGGCTGGCATACCGGCCGGCTGTCCTGGCCCGGGGCCCGATGGCAGCGCGGCCAGCATGGGAAACATCGGCAAGGCGCCGAGCGCGTTCCCCGTGGGCGCCACGACCGTGCCGTAGCCGAAGGCGAAGCCTGGCCCGAGCAGGTAGGCGACCGCCCAGATGATCGCGTTGGGGATGAACGCGAGTTCGAGCAGGAGCAGCAGGATCCCGCCGACCAGGCCGGGTGCGAGCGCGGTCGTCACCGAGCGAAACCCGCGGTCGTGCACGGCGAGCGAACCGCCAGCCAGCATCGCGCCCGCCGCGGCGAGAACCGCGAGGGTGCCCAGCGTGCCGGTGACGAGCGATCTCGGGCGTTCGGGCAGCAGCCGGAGCAGCCGCCGCCAGGGTGCGAGGCCACGGGCGCCGCCAATCCCGCCGGCGGCGAAGGCGAGCAGGAAAGCCGCGGCCATCGCCTGCCACAGCGATCCGGACGCGAGCGGCGTCCTGCCGATCAGCGCGAGGGCACCGGCGAGCACGCAGTAGGGCCCTGCCAGGGCCAGGGCCGCGTACCCCACGTGCCGCAGCCGGATCACGTCGCCGGTGCGCACCACCCAGCGACCGGCTCGGTAGAGCAGCGCTCCCGGGAGCACGACCAGGCCGAGCGGGAACATGCCGATGCGCCCGCCGCCGTGCAGCGCGAAGCCGACATGATGGCTCACGAGCCAAAGCTGGGCGGCGGTGCGGAACACCCCGGGCAGGCCGCTGCCGAACGCGGCGTGCGGCGCGGCGATCCAGCCGATCAGCACCAGCGTGGTCAGGGCGGCAAGACCGGTCGCGGCTGCCCAGCCCGCGGCGACGGCACCGGTCACGAGCAACCGCCGCGAGGGCATGCCGCCACCCGGGCGCGCGCCGCCGGGCCCGGCCTGCGCAGCTCTGTCTGCCAGCAGGGACATAGCGCCCATGCTGGCAAGGGCGCCGCCGTGGGGCACGCAGGCGCGCCGCGCTCACCTGGTTCGCCCGCGCCGGCGGGCAGTGCCCGCGGGCACCCTCGTCACGGCCGCTGGCGACCGCACCAGCGCAGCGGCACCACCGTGCGCAGCCGTTAGGGATCCGGCTGTCCCGCAGGGTAATTGCTCAGCGGACCTGGCGCACGATCTCCCTGGCGATGCGGGCGGTCTCGCTGGGCGTCTTGCCGACGCGGACGCCTACCTTCTCCAGCGCCTCCTTCTTGGCCTGCGCGGTGCCGGCCGAGCCGGAGACGATCGCGCCGGCATGCCCCATGGTCTTGCCCTCCGGCGCGGTGAATCCCGCGACGTAACCCACGACCGGTTTGGTCACGTGCTGGTCGATGAACGCGGCAGCCCGTTCCTCGGCGTCGCCGCCGATCTCGCCGATCATCACGATCGCGTCGGTCTCCGGATCCTCCTGGAATGCCTGCAGGCAGTCGATGTGGGTCGTGCCGATCACCGGGTCGCCGCCAATTCCGACGCACGTGGAGAATCCCACGTCCCGCAGTTCGTACATCATCTGGTAGGTAAGGGTGCCGGACTTGGACACCAGGCCGATCCGTCCCTCGGTGGTGATGTCGGCCGGGATGATGCCGGCGTTCGACTTGCCCGGCGAGGCGATGCCCGGGCAGTTGGGGCCGACGATCCTGGTCCTGTTGCCTGCGGCGGAGGCGTACGCCCAGAAGGCGGTGGTGTCGTGCACGGGAATGCCCTCGGTAATGATGATGACGAGCGGGATCTGCGCGTCGACCGCTTCGACTACCGCGTCCTTGACGCCCATCGCCGGCACGAAGACGACGGACACGTCGGCTCCGGCTGCCGTCATGGTTTCCGCCACGGTGCCGAAGACGGGCACCTCCGCGGCGCCCAGATCGACCATCTGGCCCGCCTTGCGCGGGTTGGTGCCACCCACGACCCTGGTGCCCGCCGTCAGCATGCGCCTGCCGTGCCGGCGCCCCTCGGACCCGGTGATGCCCTGGATGAGGACCCGGCTCTGCCCGGTCAGGAAGATCGCCATCTCATGCTCCAGTCGCGGCTAGTTCGGCGGCGCGGCGCGCCGCGTCGTCCATGGTGGGCACCTGCTCGACGACGCCGATCCCGGCCTCGGTCAAGATCCGGCGGCCCTCGGCCGCGTTGTTGCCGTCCAGGCGCACCACGATCGGCCGGCGCACCGTCTCACCGCGCTCGGTGAGCAGGCCGATCGCGGACACGATCCCGTTGGCCACCGCGTCGCACGAGGTGATCCCGCCGAACACGTTCACGAGGACGGCGCGGACCGAGGGGTCGGAGAGCACGATTTCCAGGCCGTTCGCCATCACCTCGGCCGACGCGCCGCCCCCGATGTCGAGAAAGTTCGCCGGGCGGATACCGCCGAACTGCTCACCGGCGTAAGCGACCACGTCGAGGGTGGACATGACCAGGCCGGCTCCGTTGCCGATGATGCCCACCTGGCCGTCGAGCTTGACGTAGTTCAGGCGCTTCGCCTTGGCCCTCGCCTCCAGCGGATCGGTCGAGGCCGGATCCGCGAACCGCTCATGATCTTGCCGCGGCGCCGCGTTGTCATCGAGGGTGACCTTGGCGTCCAGCGCCACCACCCGGCCATCGCGCGTCAAGATCATCGGGTTGACCTCGGCGAGCGTGGCGTCCTCGTCGGCGAACGTGGCCCACAGCTTCTCGGCCAGTTCGGCCGCGCCGGCCAGGGCCTCGGGCGGCAGGCCACCAGCGGTGACGATCTCCATCGCCTTGCCGCGGTCCACTCCGGTCAGCGCGGACACCGGCACCCTGGCGACCGCGCCGGGGCTGGACCGGGCCACCTCCTCGATCTCCATGCCGCCCTGCGCGGAGCAGATCGACAGGAAGGTGCGATTGGCGCGGTCCAGCAGGTAGGAGAAGTAGTACTCGGCCGCGATGTCGCTCGCTTCCTCGACGAGGACCTTGTGCACCGTATGGCCCTTGATATCCATGCCGAGGATCGCGGCGGCCTGGGCCGCTGCTTCGTCGGGGCCCGTGGCCAGCCTCACGCCACCCGCTTTGCCCCGCCCGCCCGTCTTGACCTGGGCCTTCACGACCACCCGCGGCGTTCCCGCAGCCGCGAACTGCGCCGCGATGGTGCGCGCCTCCGCAGCGGTGTGCGCGACCTGGCCGGCCGGCACCGGTATCCCGTACTCCGCGAAAAGTTCCTTCGCCTGATGCTCGAACAGGTCCACTCGGGGTCCGTCCTTGGTTTCGCTGCGTGGTCCCGCCTCCCGCCGCGGAACGTCCTGGCAGGCAGCCTAGCCGGGCTTGGAGGTACCGCCGGCCCCGGGCCACGCCGCCGGCCGGGCCCTCAGCGGGCGGCCGGCGGCGCGGTGCCCGCGGTCTGGGTACCGGCGGGTTCGCCGAACGTGGCATAGACCCAGTCGACGATGTCGTGCGTGGAGGCGCCCGGGGTGAACACGCGCGCGACGCCCATCCGGCCGAGTTCGGAAATGTCCGCCTCGGGGATGATGCCGCCGACGAACACGGCGATGTCGTCCACGCCGCGTTCACGCAGGATGTCCAGGACCCGGGCGCTCAGCGTCATGTGCGCGCCGGACAGGATGGACAGCCCGATGCCGTCGGCATCTTCCTGCAGTGCGGCCTCCACGACCTGCTCGGGAGTCTGGTGCAGGCCGGTGTAGATCACCTCGACGCCCGCGTCCCTGAGCGCCCGCGCCACCACCTTGGCGCCCCGGTCATGCCCGTCGAGGCCGACCTTCGCGACCACTACGCGAATGCGTCCCATTGCGTCCTCCCACCGGTGCATGGTGCCCTGCCGGAAGCGTAGCCGCCGGCCGCCACCCGGCCGCCCCGCCACCCGGCCGCCCCGCCACCCGGCCGCCCCGCCACCCGGCCGCCCCGCCAGGCCGGCCGCCCCGCCAGGCCGGCCGCACCGCCAGGCCGGCCGCGCCACACCCGCGCCGCCCGGCCGCCGGGCGGGACCGCTACAGCTTCTCTATGGGGGCGTACCTCAGGATCAGGTGCTTGACCCCATGATCGCCGCCAAAGTCAATCTTGGCCTCGGCCCGCTCCCCCGCGCCGCCGGCGCTCACCACCGTGCCGAGCCCGAACGCGTCATGCGTCACCCGGTCCCCCGGTGAGAGCACCGGTACTTCCCTGTTGCCCGTCACCCGGACACCGGGCCGGCGCGCGACCCGCTCGCTGGCCGGGGCTGCCGTCACGGACGACTCGCTGCGCCGCCAGTCGATGAGCTTGGCAGGAATCTCGGCGAGGAACGCGGACGGGAGATGCGCCGCCGGGCGGCCCCAGGAGCCGCGCAACACCGTGCGGGTAACGTACAGCCGCTCCCTGGCCCGGGTGATCCCGACATAGGCCAGCCGCCGCTCCTCCTCAAGGGCCTTGTTGTCACCGAGCGACCGCTGGTGCGGGAACACGCCCTCCTCCATGCCGGTGAGAAATACGACGGGAAACTCCAGGCCCTTGGCCGTGTGCAGGGTCATCAGCGTGACCAGGCCGCCGTGATCTGATCCCTCCGGGATCTGATCGGCGTCCGCGACCAGCGCCACCTGCTCGAGAAACTCGACCAGGGTGCCGCCGGGGTTGGCGTTCTCGAACTCGCGCGCGACCTCGACGAGCTGTGCCAGGTTCTCGATCCTGCTCTCGTCCTGCGGGTCCTCCGACTCCCTCAGCTCGGCCAGGTACCCGGAGCGGTCAAGCGCCTCCTCGGCGATCTGCGCGGGGCCCACGCCCGTGGTGACGAGCTCACGCAGGCCGTCGATCAGCTCGTTGAACCCGGCGATCGACTGGGCCGAACGCGCGGCGAGGGCCGGCACCTCGGCCGGGCGGGCGAGCGCGGCCGCGAAGGTGATCCGCTCACGCTGCGCGAAGGACTCCACACAGGCCTGTGCCCGGTCGCCGATGCCGCGCCTTGGCACGTTCAGGATGCGGCGCAGCGACACCAGATCCTCGGGATTGGCCAGCAGCCTGAGATAGGCGAGCAGGTCACGCACCTCACGGCGTTCGTAGAACCGCACGCCGCCCACGACCTTGTAGGGCAGGCCGGTGCGGATGAAGATCTCCTCGAAGACACGGGATTGGGCGTTGGTGCGGTAGAAGACGGCGACCTGACCTGGCGCCGCCTCGCCCTCGTCAGAAAGACGATCCACCTCGGCGGCCACGAACGCGGCCTCGTCGTGCTCGTTGTCTGCGACGTAGCCGGTGATGAGCGGCCCGGCGCCCTGGTCGGACCAGAGGTTCTTCGGTTTGCGGCCCGCGTTGCGCGACACGACCGCGTTCGCCGCGGACAGGATGTTCTGGGTGGACCGGTAGTTCTGTTCGAGCAGGATCACCTTCGCGTCTGGATAGTCCTGCTCGAACTCCTCGATGTTGCGGATCGTGGCACCGCGGAACGCGTAGATGGACTGGTCGGCGTCGCCGACCACGCACAGCTCCGCCGGATCGTCATGGCCCACAAGTTCCCGGACGAGCACATACTGGGCGTGGTTGGTGTCCTGGTACTCGTCGACCAGGATGTGCCTGAACCTGCGCCGGTAGTGCTCGGCCACCTCGGGGAAGGCCTGCAGCAGGTTGACCGTCACCATGATCATGTCGTCGAAGTCCATCGCGCCGGACTCCACCAGCCGGCGCTGGTAGGCCGTGTAGGCCTCGGCGAGCGCCTTCTGTTTGTGCGTGCTCGCCCGCGAGGCGAACGTCTCGTAGTCGACAAGCTCGTTCTTCAGGTTGGAGACCTGGGCATGCATCGCCTTGGGCGAGAACCATCGCGGATCAAGGTCGAGCTCACGGCAGACCAGCGCCATCAGCCGCTGCGAGTCCGCCTGGTCGTAAATGGAGAAGCTCGACGGGTAGCCGAAGCGCTTGGCCTCGCGGCGCAGAATCCGCAGGCACGCCGAGTGGAAGGTCATCACCCACATCGCCTTCGCCTTGCCGCCGACCAGGGCGGCCACCCGGCCGGCCATCTCGGCGGCCGCCTTGTTGGTGAAGGTGATCGCCAGGATCGAGGACGGGCTCACGTGGCGCTCGGCGAGCAGATAGGCGATGCGGTAGGTCAGCACCCGGGTCTTGCCCGAGCCCGCGCCCGCGACGATCAGCAGGGGCGTGCCTTCGTGCATGACGGCCGCACGCTGCTGCGGGTTCAGGCTGTCGAGAAGGGGCTGCGCCGCCACGGTGGACACGTGCCAAGCGTAGGCGCTGGCGCCGACATGTCGCCCCACTCTCGGCCGCATGGCCGCATGTCGCCCCACTCTCGGCAGTGGAGGAGAAGGGAGTCGGGGAGATTCCGCGCGACCTTTTAGGATGGGCATGTGCTTAGCGACTCCGAGGTCACCAGGATCCTTGTCATCACCGCCCACCCCGACGATGTGGACTTCGGTGCCGCCGGCACGGTCGCGACGTGGACCGACGCCGGAACCGAAGTCACCTACTGCGTCGTCACCGACGGCGATGCCGGCGGCTACGACGAGACGGTCGGCCGCGCGGAGATGGCGGTGCGCAGGCGAGGCGAGCAGACCTTGGCGGCCAAGCAGGTGGGCGTGCACGACGTGCGGTTCCTCGGTTACCCCGACGGCCGCGTCGAGGCCACGCTCGGGCTCCGCAAAGATCTTGCCCGGGTCGTCAGGCAGGTGCGGCCGGAGCGCCTGATGTGCCCCTCGCCCGAGCGGAACTACGCCCGGCTCGGCACGAGCCACCCCGACCACCGCGCGGTCGGCGCCGCGGCGCTCGACGCGGTCTACCCGGACGCGCGCAACCCCTTCGCGTTCCCCGAACTGGTCGCGGAGGAAGGGCTCGCCGCCTGGACGGTGCGTGAGGTCTGGCTGGCGGGCGGGCCTTCGCCCAACCGGTATGTGGACGTGACGGGCACGTTCGGCAGAAAGGTCGCCGCCCTGCGTGCGCACGAGAGCCAGACCGGGCACATGGACGGGCTCGAGGACCTGCTTCGCGGCTGGCTGGGCCGCGGCGCGGCCGCGGCCGGCCTGCCCGAGGGCAGGCTCGCCGAATCGTTCCAGGTCATCGAGACGGGCTGACCCGCTGCGGCGCCCTAATGCCGCGGTAACCACCCAACATCCTTAACGGCTGCGCAGCAGGACCCGCGCGCCGCGCGGACGGCCGGGAGGTTCCCGAGGGGGCTCCGGGCGGTCCGCGCCGCGCGGACCGCCGGGCAGTTCCCGACGGGGCTCCGGGCGGTCGCCCCCAGGCCAGCACACCCTCCACGCCT
>Ga0137377_10000498_pt1 | contig 23991 bp, 23 predicted proteins | sample SagtaG_22_FD_104815 | JGI IMG/M metagenome (GOLD analysis project Ga0137377, IMG submission 104815) | Vadose zone soil microbial communities from Sagehorn Ranch, Mendocino, California, USA - Sage2_L_40_16 metaG | ecosystem: Environmental > Terrestrial > Soil > Vadose zone | place: USA... | reverse complement strand
CGGGCCTTGGTGAGCGCGATGCGGCGGAGCTGCCAAGTGCGCAGTATTGCAGTATCTACGGCATTCCGGTGGCACCCTCGTCACCGCATGAAACCAGCGATTGCCACCGGGTTGTGGATATCGCCATGTATTTCGTGCAGCGCCTCGGCAAAGTTACCCACAGTCTGTGGAGGGCCGTGTGGGTTAAGTCACAGTCGCGCGTTATGGGCGCGCGGGCCGGGCAGGCCAGACGATGGTGAGCGTCGTCTCGGCCAAGGCTGGCGGAATTCGCCCGGTGTGGAGGTAGCTGGCGGTCAGGGCGCCGATGAGCAAGCTGACCGCGGCATCGAGGTCAAGGGTGTCTTGGAGCCGGCCGGTTTCCACGCCGCGGGCCAGCGCGTGCCGCAGGCGCTCCCGCCGGGGTGCGGCGAGCCGCTGCCCGAAATGGTCGAGAAGTTCGGGGTTGCGATGCTCCTCGGCGAGGATCGTGCCGAGGATGGTCATGCCGCCCCGGCTGAGCATGCTGGTCCGCAGGTGCTCCAGGACCGCCAGGGCCGCGGCTCGTGGCTCTGCCTCCGGATCGGGCGGCGGCTCGATGCGCATGAAGTCGATCGCGGCCATGGCGAGCTTCAGCTTGTTGCGGTACCTGCGCCGCAGGCTCGGCGCGGTCGTGCCGGCCGCTATGCCCTCTATCGGCATGCCCCCGTAGCCACGTTCGCCAAGCTGTCGCACGGTTGCGGCGAGGATGGCTTCGTCGAGGGTCGCGTCTCTGGGGCGGCCGGGAGGGCGGGGGGAGGGGGTGTCTTGGGCCATCATCCACTGCGCCATCCGCACCCCGCCGCCGTCGATCGCCTGGCCTGATCCCACCTGGAGAACCTGATCCCATCTGGGGAAGCGGCGGAAGATTCGTTGTCGTTACGTTCCGGTCACGTCGCGGGTGCCGGCTGGTCTTCGCGCTTTCACGACCTGCGCCGTCGGGCCGCCGGCCGCGGCGGCGAAGCCGGCCGCAGCGGGCAGACGGGTCTGACATCGCCAAATCCGCTGCGGATGACGCCGGGCCGTGCCAATACTCGCCTGTGTGATTGGCGAGGACTTCGCGGCTGTGCTGGCCGCCGCGCAACACGGCGATGAGGCTGCATTCTCGGTGCTGTGGCGCGACGGCAACCCGGCTTTGCTGCGCTACCTGCGGGTGGTCGCGCCCGCCGCCGCCGAGGACGTGGCGGCGGAGACCTGGGTGCAGGTGGTCCGGGGTCTGCCCGACTTCCACGGCGACGAGCAGGCATGGCGGTCCTGGCTGTTCACCACCACACGGCGGCGCGCGATCGACGAGAGCCGCCGTCGTTCCCGGCACCCGACCACCTCGCTTGCCGAGGTGCCGGCCGCCCGGGAGCCGAAGACGGCGGATGCCGCCGCGCAGGCGATGGAAAACCTCGCCACGTCGGCCGCCATCGCGGCGGTCTCCGCCCTGCCGCCACTACAGGCGGAGGTGATCCTCTTGCGGGTCCTGGCCGGCCTGGACACTGAGACTGTGGCCCGGATAGTGGGCAGGAGCCCCGGCGCGGTGCGGGTAGCGGCCCACCGGGGCTTGCGCAGGCTCGCCCAGACCCTTGCCGTGACGGGTGTAACGCTGTGACCGGCCGTGGAGTTTCTGATGGTGACATGCCAATCTTTCCTTGGTCAGCGGCGCGCGGCGACGTTCCCCCGGTCGGGGACCCCGCCTATGACGCGCTGCTCGAAGGAAACCATCGGCCCGTTCAGGACGGCGCCGAAAGGCTGCGCCCGGTAGCGGAGGCGATCGCCGCCCTGAACGCGCCGCCCGCTGCCACCGAGCTGGCCGCCGAGGCGAGCGCCCTGCTGGTGTTCCGCAGCGGAGGCGGCAGTCCGGCCGAACCCGCCCGCTCTGGCCGCAGGGCGAATCTCCTACGCAAATCGCTGGTCAGCCGCAAGCTCGCCGCAGCCGTCGCTGCCAGTGCGATCGCCCTCGGCAGCGTCACAGCCGCAGCGTACGCCGGCGCCCTGCCCGCGCAGGTGCAGAAATTCGCTCATGACACCATCGGCGCACCTCCGGCGCACCGCGACGCGCGGCCGGCGCATCCGGTGTCCCCGGCGGTACCGCCGGTGCCGGGTCACAACGCATACGGGCTGTGTACGGCGTACGCACAGTTGAAGAACGGCGACGCCGGGCAGCGAGCGGCAGCCTTCCGCAACCTCGCCGCGGCGGCGGGCGGAGCAGCCAACATCACGGCGTATTGCGCGAAAGCGGCCCACCCAGCCGTGAGCCCGGCCGAGCCGTCGGCCAGCCACCCCACCCACACGGCCGGCAAGCCGGCCACCCACCCCACCCACCCCACCCGGCCATCCCACCCACCCCGGTCACCCCGGTCACCCCGCCGGCAAGCCGACGCGCCATCCTTGTCCTCCCCCCACACGGCCTGTGCGGTCGGCCGTGGAATGCGGCGGCCCGGGTTTTGCCCCCGCCAGACCCGGGCCGCCGCATAACAGCGGCGGCAAATCGAACTGCCGTTCCAGCCCCCTGGTTGCCGCATATGCCAGCGGTGCGGTCAGCGCGGCCCGGGTTCGGCGCGTCCTAAATTCGGGATGACCCCAGATTGGCGTGACCGGATTCGGGGCGACCGACCTCGGGCACCCCGGCATCGCACACGCGCAGGTGGTGCGCAAAGCACACATCCGCCCGCATTGCAACCCTCGGTGACGCAGCGGGCTGCGGGCTCGTACATTAACATGCAAAGAGGCGCTTAATGCCTGGGCGCGGCCCAGCCGCAGGGGGCGGGGCCGCGCGGCCACAAAATACGCGGTGCCACCGAATACGGGGCCACCCAAATATAGGGCCATCAAATGGGGTGGTGCGCGGCCCAGTGGCAAGGAGGGCACCGCGGCAAGCGGAAGGGGGGGGCCTTATGGGAGAAGGTTTCCGCCGCGGCTTACTGCGCCGCGGCGGTCGCGGTAGATGGCGCCGCGCCGCTGGTCAGTCCCTGGCCGCGGCCCGCTACGGTGCCCGTTTCGCCGGGCCGAGCTTCATGCGATCGCTGGGGCCAACCGAGCAGGCGGCGCTCAAGCACTGGGCGACGCCGGTGACCTTCCCGTCCGGCGCCGCCTTGTGCAGGGAAGGGGACGAGACCGCAGACGTCTTCGTCATCGAGGCGGGCTGGGTCACAGTCAGTATCGACATCGGCGGCCATGAGCAGATCATCGCCTTGCGCGGGCCAGGTGACATCGTCGGTGAACGCGCCGTCCGTACGATGGGCCCGCGCTCGGCCACGGTGACCGCGCTGAACGAGGTCCATGCCTGGGTCTTGCCGGCCCGCCGCTTCACCGAGCTTCTCGAAGACCATCCGGCCGCGCTGGAAAGCGTCAAACACCTGGACGAGGAACGGGACGCCGAGGACAAGTTCAGAAGGCAGGCGCCGGGACGGGCCAGGACAGAGCGGCATCTCGCCGAGCTGATCCTCGCGACCGCGCGGCGAACCGGCCTGGACGACCAGGACGATTCGGCCGTGATCGAACTGCCGATGCCGGCCGCCGCGCTTGCCAGCTGGGCCAGCGCCGCCCCCGATGCCGTGGAGCGGTACCTGCGGTCCTGGCGCCGTCGCGGCATCGTGCGCGACAGCGGCGACCCGGGTGTCGTCGTCATCCTTCTCGCCAGGCTGAGGCGTTTCCACAACCGCGCCCTGCTGCCGCCGCAAAGATCGTCCTACGACCGGCCGCTGTGGCAGGCGTTTACTGACGGGGTCGGCGGAACCTTCGACGTCTTCGGCGCTACATACGGCGCCCGCCCCCCGTTGCCGGCCCTCGCGGCAGCGCTCGAAGAGGACGCACACGCGTTATGTCTCGTCCTGGGGCTTGCACCCGAGGATGAGAACAGCGGCCCGGAGGGAGCCGGCCGATGAGCCCGGCGACCGCGGGCAAGCCGTCCAGGCGTGCCGGTGGGCCTGCCGAGCTGGGCGAGTCCTGGCTCACGCTCCTCGCGGAGAAGGCGCCCGACGAGTTCCGCGCGCTCGTGCGGACGCGGCGGCGCCTGGAGTGGGCGGACATGATCGCTCAAACCATCGGGCACCTGTCGGGACTCGTGGCGCTGGCCATCCTGGCAACGATCTCCTGGCATGCCATCGACCGGGGCGCCGCCACTCAAGGGGCCTCCATCATCTGCACCGGCGCGGTGTCGATCGTCGCGGTGTTCGTGACGGGCCGGCTGACCAGCGGGTCGTCGCGCCCCAGACGCGGCCGTGACGACGAACCACCCGGCCCGGACCGCACCTGGCATGACTAGGCGCACGGGCGCAGCCGTTCGGGATCATCGGGAGGATCTCAGCCGGGCAGCGTCCGGGGCAGGCCGAAGGGGGACGCTGCTTGTCGAAGCGTGCACCAGCAGCCCGTTCGCGTGCGCGACCCTGGCGCGCGGGCCGCGCAGGTACACGCCGAATGCCGGCTGGCCGTTGGCCCTGGCCGCTGTCAGCCGGCAGCTCCGGCCCTGCCGGAAGGGGAGTGCGGCGAGGAACCGCGCCGCGAGCGCGCCCGCCCTGGTATGCCCGCGCCGGAGGCGAACTGGTGCCCCCCGGCCTCCTCCGGTGAAGCGGTGATCCCGGCCCGGACGACGCGGCTGACCGGCCGGGCCAGCGGGCCGCCGGACAGAGATGGCGGGTCAGCGCTTCCCGTTGGCGCGCTGCCGCAACCGGTAGCGCTGCAGTTTCCCCGTCGCTGTCCGCGGCAGCGAATCGGTGAACTCGATCGATCGCGGGTACTTGTACGGCGCGATGACCCGTTTGGTGAAGGCTTGGAGTTCGGCAGCCTTGGCCGGTCCCCCGGCTGCGGCGTCCCGCAGCACCACGTACGCCTTGACGATCGTTCCCCGCTCGGGGTCGGCCGCGCCGACCACGCCCGCCTCGAGCACGTCCGGGTGGCAGAGCAGCGCCTGCTCCACTTCCGGCCCGGCGACGTTGTAGCCGGAGGTGATGATCATGTCGTCGCTGCGTGCCTGGTACCAGTAGTAGCCGTCGGCGTCCCGTATATAGGTGTCACCGGTGATGTTCCAGCCGTTCACCACGTAGCTGCGCTGGCGGTCGCCGGAGAGGTAACGGCAGCCCGTGGGCCCCTTGACCGCGAGACGGCCGGGCTGGCCGTCCGGCACGGGCCTGCCTTCCCCGTCCAGGACGGCCGCCTCGAAGCCGGGTACGGCCTTCCCGGTCGCGCCGGGCCGGATCTGGTCGCCGGCGGCGGAGATGAAGATGTGCAGCAGCTCGGTGGCGCCTATCCCGTCGATGATCTTCACGCCGGTGGCGCGGCGGAAGTCCGCCCACACCTGGGCCGGCAGATGCTCGCCGGCGGAAACGCACCGCCGCAGGCCGGCCAGCGCCTCGGTCTTTCCGGTCGAGAGCAGCGCGCGGTACATGGTGGGGGCGGTGAACAGTGTGGTCACTCCATGGTCTGCGATGACGTCGGCGAGCTCGTCCGGCGAGGCGCGCTCGATCAGCAGCGTGCACGCACCGGCGCGCAGCGGGAACACGACCAGGCCGCCGAGCCCGAACGTGAAGCCGACCGGTGGCGTCCCGGCGAACAGGTCATCGGGCCCGGCTGCGAGCACGTGCCGCCCGAACGTGTCGTTGATCGCCAGCACGTCGCGGTGGAAGTGCATGGTCGCCTTGGGCTTGCCTGTGGTACCTGAGGTCGGTGCGAGCAGCGCGACGTCATCGGCGGCGGTCGCGACCGCGGGGAACCTTCCATGCTTGGCCTCGCAGCGGCACGCCAGGTCATCCCCGGCGCCGCCGTAGCACGCGATCGGCAGGCCGGGAGCGGCGGCGGCAAGCTCCGCGGTGCAGCGGTGATCGCACACTGCAAGCGTGGGGCCGGTGAGCTCGGTGAGCACGGCGATCTCCCTGGCCCGCAGCAGGTGCACGACGGTCACGGCAACCCCGCCGGCCTTGAGCACGCCGAACCACGCGGCGATCAGCCATGGATTGTTCGGGCCGCAAAGCAGCACCCGGTTGCCCGGCACGAGACCGAAATCCTCGGTGAACACCCGGGCCGTCTGGTCGGCGCGGCGCAGCAGGTCGCCGTATGTCCAGGTTTCGGCGGGAGTTCGCAGGCAGGGGCGGTCCGGGCCGTAGCGGGCCACGGTGGCGTCAAGCAGCGCCTCGGCGCAGTTGAGGCGCTGCGGGTAACGCAGCTCGCGCAGGCCGAAGCGAAGTTCCGGCCACTGATCCGCGGGCGGGAGGTTGTCCCGGCAGAAGGTGTCGGTATGGGCGGAGGGTGAAAGCTGCATCGGCGGCACCCCCTGAGCAGCGTCCCGCTGTGGCGAGGTAGCACCAGTATTCACTTTCTCTGACGACAGTCAATCGCCCGCGAGACCGTGACCAGTGCGCATTGCCGTGGTGGGCTGCTGGTGGGCTCGGCGGGTAAGGGCCCGCAGATGATCAGGACCCGTAGATGGTCAACATGCGGTTTGATCTTTGCGGCACATGCCGTGTGCCGCCGTGGTCGTCCCGCCGGGGGCTATCGCACTGTGCCGCGCGCGCCGGGGTCTGGCGGGATGAGGCGGCGATCTTGGGATGATCGTGGCCGTGCCGGGGTGGCCGTGCCGGGGGTGGCCGTGCCGGGGGTGGCCGGGCGGCCGGTGGCGGGTGGCGGGTGGCGCGGGTGCGCGGGTGGCCGGCGGTCATCGCGGGGGTGGCGGCCAGCGGGCACTGGTGCGGGTGGCCTGCGGTCACTGCGGGGGCGGCGGCCAGCGGGCACTGGTGTGCGGGTTGCCCGCGGTCACCGCAGACGGCGGCCAGCGGGCAGGGGTGCGCGGGCAGCACGGTTGATAGATGGCGTCGATGAGTACGCCGGCTGCCCACGGCCCGGCCGATACATGTCTCAGAATACGAGATTGATCTTTCCATACTCTGGAATTTTCATGATCACGGTCCCTCACCCGCGCCATATGCGGGTGAGGGACCGTGATCACGCGTGTGGGGCCTCGATGGGGTAGCGGAGCGGGGCTGGCTCGGCGAAGACGGGTTGCTGGGTCGAGGTGGGGGCGGTGCCGGGTGGGGTGAGGTGAGGTGGGGCGGTGCCGGGTGAGGTGGGGTGAGGTGAGGTGAGGGCGTGGCCGGGAGCGGCCGTGCCACAGCAACGAGGTCCAGGGCCGAAAGCAGCGAGTTGTCCGAGGCGCGCCTCGGCCCGGGCCATGTTATGTTGCATGTGTGACGGTCGTCACGTTGTCGAGAGGCAGGGCCTCGGCGCGACGCCGGGTGCCACGGCCGGAGGTACGCAGGGTATGAGCCCCTTTCGCGGTTCGTTTTCCCCGGCCGGGCAATGGCGCCACTTCCGTTTCGAGGCCGCGGGCGGGATCGCGACCGTCACCCTCGACCGGCCGGGCAGCCTCAACGCCCTCACCTTCGAGGCCTATGCGGACCTGCGGGACCTGCTCGCCGAGCTCTCGCACCGCAGCGACACCCGGGTGCTCGTCGTGCGCGGCGCCGGGCGCGCGTTCTGCTCCGGCGGCGACGTGCACGAGATCATCGGCGCGACGCTGCGGATGAGCCACGGCGAACTGCTCGAGTTCACCCGGATGACCGGTGAGGTCATCCGGGGCATGCGGGAATGCCCGATCCCGATCATCGCAGCGGTGCACGGCATGGCCGCGGGTGCGGGCGCGGTGATCGCGCTCGCCGCCGACTTCCGCATCGCCACACCAGCGGCGCGGTTCGCCTTCCTGTTCACCAAGGTGGGCCTGGCGGGTGCGGACATGGGCGCGGCCTACCTGCTGCCCCGCCTGGTCGGCCTGGGCCGGGCGACCAAGCTGCTGATGCTCGGGGACACCGTCGAGGCCGCGGAGGCGGAGCGGATCGGCCTGATCAGCGAGCTTGTCGCCGACGGCGAGCTCGACGCGGCGGTGGGCACCCTGGCGGAGCGGCTGGCGACCGGGCCGGCCCGGGCGTACGCGCAGACCAAGGCGCTGCTCACCCGCGAGCAGGACATGAGCCTGTCCGCGGCGATCGAACTTGAGGCGGCGACCCAGGCGCTCCTGATGACCGGGCAGGACTACGCGGAGTTCCACGCCGCGTTCAGCCAGCGCCGCGAGCCGCGCTGGACCGGCCGCTGAAACCCCGGAAACGCGGAGGGTTAGCCCGTAGTTCCCCCCGGATGAGCTGACACCCCTGTTCACCAGGGAAAACGTGGACGCACATGACTACTGTAGTCACGTAAGTCGGGCAACCGAAGCTCTATGACCAGGGCAGACATGATGGGCCTTATGAGCCTGGGAGGAACTATCGGGCTAGCAACTCGGGGGGATATCAGCTGAGGTAGGCGACCCCTGCCCGAGTGTTGCGGCGTACAGGGCCTGGACCTCGGCCTGCCGGTAGCGGACGCGCCTGCTGGGGGTGCGGACGGCGGTCAGCTTCCCCTGCTTCGTCCAGGTCCATACCGTCCGGGGGTCGACCCCGAACATCGCGGCGACCTGAGCCGTGGTCAACATGTCCGCGACAGCGGCGGCCGCCAGTGCCCACACATCCGCAGCGCGGTAACGGCGATGCCCACCAGGGGTCCGCACATACCTGATCCGCCCCTGTCTTGCCCACCGGGTGACCGTCTCCGGGCCAACGCCGCACAATTCGGCCACCTCGCGCGGCCAAAGTAACTCGTGGTCGCCTGCGTTTCCCGCTTCGCCGTTCATCTTTCCGTGTCCTTAGCCTGCTTGCTGCGCCGTGGCCACGTCCACGACCTTCGCGCATCGGGGGCAGTAACGCACCTTGAACGACGGGCTGGCACGCGGATCATGGTCCTCCCGCCAGTCGTGCCCGCAGTTCAGCCGCACGACCCAGCGGGTTAACGATGCGCCGTCCATCTCTCCGTGTCCTTTTGGTGAGCCGCAGGGCTCAAGCGATCGGTCCCGAGGTCCCACGGTGGAAGCGCAGTTAACACCGTGGAGCTTTCTTGAGTCACTTGAGCCGTGCGGCGCTGGTACCGGGCCGCGTACGGGGCGTTGGAACCGTACGCGGCCCGGCGTCTAACCCCCCACCGTGCCCGCACGTGCCGTGTGCCGGCACGTGGGGTCACGGGCACGCTGGGAGGAGTCCGGCAGGTAGCTGGAATTGCGTTCCTCTTGTGCCGCCAGCATGCGCGCACGAAGCACGCCGATGAGATAGCCATGCACACTGACGCCTTCCCCGCCGAAGGTTGTCAGCGCGTAGTAGACACCACTGACCTTGACGTGCCAAATGTCCCAGCGCGGGAACTCCGCGCGAATCGCCCAGATGTCACCCGTCGTGTCCGTGACGGACTGCCCTCGTGTCCCCAGCGAGTGGGTGATGTGCGGCCAATCGATCTCACAGTAGTCATACGGCGCATCACCATGCCGCAGCACCAGGCGCACGTCAGCGGGTGCCTCGCAGCGACCGTAGGCGCACGTCGCACCCTGTGGCGGAATGGACGCTTGACAGACAAGTCCGTTCATGATCTTTCGACCGTTCGTGTCGCTGCTGCTCCGGGGTTTGCAATTCACAGCATGGCGTGATCGGGCTAGGCTTGGCAGCATGTAACGTGTGACAGATAAGGTGTCACATCAGAAACGGCGCGTGTGGCATAGTGACGAGAGGCAGACACATGGCGGACGAATATGAGGCAATCGGCCCGGTTAACGCGTTTGGTGAGGAACTGCGCGCGTGGCGGCTCCAGCGCGGGCTACGCATGGCCGATCTTACGGATGCGCTTCACCTAAGCATCGCAATGATCGGCGCAATGGAACGGGGCAGCCGGGCAGCGACTCGCACAACCGCGAAACTCTGCGACGAGGTCTTTAGCGCACCGGGTACATTCGAGCGCCTATGGGAGAGGCAAGCTAAACACGCCATACCCTCCGGAGCCAGCCCGTATTTCGATCTAGAAGCGCAAGCGATCCGCATACACAAATGGGAGCAAAGGTGCGTCCCCGCATTGCTACAGACGGCCGACTACGCTCGTGCCATCATGCGTCCGTGGTGGCCACGCCAAACTGACGACGTTCTAGAGGATCACGTACAGGCGCGAATAGGCCGTCAACAGGTACTAACGAAGGATAAAGCCCCTCTGGCGTGGTTCATCATAGACGAATCGGTCCTGTACCGGCCATACGGAGATATGTCAAAGCAAATACAGCACCTAGCCGAAACGGCGGAGCTTCCCAGCGTCGTTATTCAAGTGCTGCCCTACGAGATAACAGACCACCCGGGACCGGAAGGCCCTCTAACAATTCTCGAATTTGATGACTCCCCACCTATCGGATATGCGGAGGGCAGAGGGTCTGGCAGGCTGATCGAAACGCACAACGATGTGGGTATCTCTATGGCATGCTATGATCTCATACGTGCGGCGGCACTACCCCAGGGCGCTAGCCTCGCCAAGATGAAGCAAGTTGGAGGGTCGAAATGAAGTGGAGAAAGTCCAGTTATTCCACTAATCCGCAAGGCGAGTGTGTAGAGGTTGCTGCATTGCCTGGAGGTGTCGCGGTACGCGACAGCAAGGACCCTAACGGGCCGGTGCTGCGGTTCACGCGTGAGGAATGGCGCGCGTTCCTTGCGCGCGTGCGGCAACCCTGAAGGATACCTCTGTAAGGTCCTGAAGGCGATTCTCAGGACCTTACAGCATTCGGGGTAAGTGCTGGCTTTAGTGGTTCACCCGTCGAGCCTGCCCGCGAGGGTACGGGTTGTGTTCCCTGTGCCGGCTCCCCATTTTGCTGTCACTGTCAGCTTGAGTGCGCCGTTCGTGTTGATGGCTCAGTCAGATCCTTGCAGCCTAGGGCGTCTTCGCGCGGTCGCCAGCGGGCGTGGGCGGTTGCCGGGACACCGGCGCGGACCAGCTCGAGCCGTGGCCGGGGCCCGTCGCTGCGGCCCGTCTGCGGCTTGCGGCTGCCGGCCGCGAACGGATCGGGCCAGCACGCCCCCGGCCCCGAATAACCCTGCTCGGCCGCCGCGTGCAAGGTCCATTGCGGGTCGTAGAGGTGGGCACGGCCAAGCGCGCACAGATCGGCGCGGCCAGCCAGGATGATCGAGTTGACGTCGTCGTAGGAGGAGATCGCCCCGACCGCGATCACCGCGACGCCGAACTTGCGGCCGATCTCGTTGCGGATCCGGTCGGCATAGGGCACCTGATAGCTGCGCCCGAACGCGGGCCGCTCCTCGCTCACCACCTGTCCCGTGGACACGTCGATGCCGTCCACGCCGTGCTCGGCGAAGGCGCGGGCGATCTGCACCGACTCGCCGGCGCCGACTCCTCCCTCCTGCCAGTCGGTGGCCGAGATCCGCACCGTCATCGGGCGCTCGGCCGGCCAGACCGCACGGATCGCGTCGAACACCTCGAGCGGGTAACGCAGCCGGCCCTCGATCGAGCCGCCGTAGCTGTCGGTGCGCTTGTTGGTGAGCGGGGACAGGAAGCTGGACAGCAGGTAGCCGTGCGCACAGTGCAGTTCGAGGAGGTCGAACCCGGCCCGGGCGGCCGCCGCGGCCGCGGCCGTGAACTGGCCGGTGATCTCGTCGAGATCGGCCCTGGTCAGCTCCCGCGGCACCTGGCTGGCCGCGCCGTAGGGCAGCGGAGACGGGCCACAGACCTCCCAGCTGCCCGCGGCCAGCGGCTGGTCCATCCCCTCCCACATCACCCGGGTGGACCCCTTGCGGCCGGAATGCCCGAGCTGGATCCCTGTCTTGGCGCCGGTCTGAGTGTGCACGAAGTCCGCGATCCGCCGCCAGGCGGCTTCCTGCTCGGCCGTGTACAGGCCCGCGCAGCCCGGGCTGATCCGGCCCGTCGCCGACACGCACACCATCTCGGTCATCACCAGGCCCGCACCGCCGAGCGCCTTGCCGCCCAGGTGCACCAGGTGGAAGTCACCCGGCACGCCGTCGCGGGCGGAGTACATGTCCATCGGCGAGACGACGACCCGGTTGGGCAGTGCGAGCCGGCCGATCCGGCAGGGCTGGAACATCGGCGGGCAGACGCCGCCGTGCGCCGCCGCGGGCGCGGGCGGTCGGCCCCGGCCCGGCCCAGCTCTGCGCCCGGCCGGAGCGGCGGCGCTGCCGGCCTCAGCACCCCCGGCCGGAGCGGCGGCATCCCCGGCCTGGGCGGCGGCGCTGCCGGCCTCAGCATCCCCGGCCTGGGCGGGGCCGCCGTGGCTGGCGGCGAACCAGCGATCCAGGCCGGCGACGAACTCCGGGTCACGCAGCCGCAGGTTGCCGTAGGTCACCCGGCGGCTTCGGGTGATGATGTTGAACGCGAACTGGGCCGGGTCCTGGTCGGTGTACTGGCCGATGTTCTCGAACCATTCCAGGCTGGCCTGGGCCGCCCGCTGCGTGGAGGTGACCACCGGCATGCGCTCGGCCTCGTACGCGGCGAGCGCGGCCGCGACACCGGGCCGCTCGTGCAGGCACGCCGCGAGCGCAAGCGCGTCTTCCATGGCCAGCTTCGTACCCGAGCCGACGGAGAAGTGCGCCGTATGGGCCGCGTCCCCGATCAGTACCACGTTGCGGTGCCGCCAGGTCCGGCAGCGTACGGTCCTGAAGCTCTGCCACCGTGACTCGTTGCCGAAGATCTCGTGGCCGCCGAGCACTCCGGCGCACAGTTCGCGGATGAGCCGGAAGGATGCCTCACCGCTGTAGCCCGGCGACAGCGCGGCCCCCGCCAGCCCGCCGAATCCGGCCCGGTGCCAGACGCCGGCGTGCATCTCCAGGATGAACGTGCTGGCGTCGCGGCTGTAGGGGTAGCCGTGAACCTGCATGACCCCGGCCGGGGTGTCGAGGATATGGAAGTTGAAGGCGTCGAAGACCAGGTCGGTGCCGAGCCAGATGTACATGCACCGCCGGGTTTCCAGCTCGGGCCGGAACGTGGCGGCAAGCCGCGACCTTGTCTGCGAGTTCGCGCCGTCGGCGGCGACGACAAGGTCGTAGCCGGCGACGCTCGCCGCGGTCGCCGCGTCCGGGCCCTCCGCGCCGAATGCCATGCGCACCCCGAGCTCGGCGCAGCGGCGCTGCAGGATGGCGAGCAGCCGGTGGCGGCTGATGGCGGCGAAGCCGTGCCCGCCCGAGGTGGTGACGGTGCCGTGATAGTGCACGTCGATGTCGTCCCAGCGGGCGAACTCCCGCTGCATCGAGGCGAACACGCCCGGGTCGGCCTGCTCGATCCCGCCCACCGTCTCGTCGGAGAGCACCACGCCGAACCCGAACGTGTCGGCCGCGGCGTTCCGCTCCCACAGGTGCACCTCATGCCGGGGGTCGAGCTGCTTTGCCAGCAGGGAGAAATACAGCCCGCCCGGCCCACCGCCGAGCACCGCGATGCGCACTCCGCCTGCTCCCTCCGTGGCGACGGACGAGGCAACCATATGTCGTCTCGAACACGACCGTCAACAACCCGATATGCCGCGAACGCCCGCACGCCCGGTTGCGCCACCCCCCGCCGCGCCGGGCCGGCGCCACTTTGCGCAGCCGTTACGGATCATTTTGCTTAACGGCTGCGCGGGGGAGCCACCACTGTGGATGCTGCCCTGAGGGGGTTTTCGCGCCGATGTGGTATCAGGGAACGTGAGAATCGAACGGATCAACCCCGGCGGCCTCGCCCAGCCGTCGGGTTTCTCGCACGCGGTGCGGGCAACCGGCGGGCTCGTGTTCCTGGCCGGGCAGACCGCGCTCGATCAGGAGGGCAGCATCGTCGGCGCCACCGTTGTCCAGCAGTTCGAGCGTGCGCTCGGCAACCTGCTCGCCGCGCTGCACGCGGCCGGCGGCGGCCCGGGTGACCTGGCCAGCCTCACCGTGTACGTCCTGGATATTGACGACTACCGTGCGCGTTCGCAGGAGATCAGGGAGATCTGGCGCCGCCTGGTCGGCCGCGAGTTCCCGGCGATGGCGGTCGTCGGGGTCAGCCGGCTGTGGGACGCCCGCGCACTGGTCGAGGTGCAGGGGATGGCCGTGGTGAGCTCCTAGGGCGTCAGCCGGCGATCGTGCGGGCGACGTGGGCCCGGGCAGCGTCCTGCAGGCTGGACCTCAGCGTGAAGAAGACCTCGGCTGCCGCGGCGCCGGTCCAGCCCGGCGGCAGGAGCTCCGCCGGGATGCCCGGGTCGAGGTAGGGCAGCCGGCGCCAGTCGGTCAGCACCCGCACGTAGTCCGCGAAGGCCTCGCGCTGATGTGCGGCCGCCCGAACTCGGCGCCACCGGCGCGCCGCCGGCTCATGCTGCCCGGCGAACTCGCGGTAGAGCCGCTCTATCAGGTCGATGTCCCACCACTGGCGCACCTTCGCGGCAAGATCGCCGAAAGCCAGATGTTCGGCGTGGAAGAGCTCCGCATACCCGCTCAGGCCGAGCCGCAGGAGCATTCCCCCGGTCTCCTCCCGCAGGCAGGCGGGTGCCACCCAGACGCCGGGCGCCACGGCGCCGAACCCGAGCCGGGTCAGCTGGGACCTGAGCAGGTGCCGGTTGTGGCGTTCGGGCTCCGGCACCGAGAACACCGCGAGCAGCCAGCCGTCCGCCAGCTTCGCCCGCCCGCGCCGGAAGATCCGCTGGTCTCCTTCTCTCAGCACGGCGAGGGCGGTCTCGGACAGCTCATACCCGGCCGCGCCGGCCCGGCGGCCCGCCCGCAGGATCTGCCGCCGTTTGAGCCTGGAGATCGAGGAGCGGACCGCTGGCTCGTCCACACCGAGGTCGGCGAGCAGGCTGATCAGTGACGCGACCGACATCCAGCCACCCTCGGCGCGGGCGTACAGGCCGTACACGGTCACGATCAGTTGCCTCGGCTGCGCCCCGCGCGTGCTCGCCGCGCTCCCGGCCCGCGTGGCCCCTTCGATTCGGGCCTGCCGCGCCGGCCCGGCAGGTTCGAGGCGGGATGCTGCGTGCGGCACGGTCGTCACGAAGCCACGTTAGCGCGCGATGTCCGCTCGCCGTCCGGGCGGCCGGCCGATCCGTGGGCGGCTACGCTGGCCATGTGCGAGCTTGCCAGTCCGACGCCCCGGTGCCTGGAACACCCCGTGAACCCACTGGAGCCTGACCGGGCCGGCGAGGCCGAGCCGTACGGCATTGTGGCGATCGCATCATCGGCTGGGGGTATCACTGCGCTCAGCCGCGTGTTCGGCGGCCTGCCCGTTGGCTTCCCGGTGCCCGTGGTCGTGGTTCAGCATCTCGACCGGCGTCACGAGACCATCATCGCCGAGGTGCTCGGCCGCCGGACGAAGATGCCGGTGACCCTCGCGCACGAAGGCGCGCGGGCCGAGGCGGGCACGATCTACATCGCGCCGCCGAACCGCCATCTTCTCGTCGGGGCGGACGGGGTGCTGACGCTCTCCAGCAGCGAGCTCGTCCACTTCGTGCGCCCCTCGGCCGACCTGCTCTTCGAGTCGGTGGCGGGCGCCTACGGGCCGCGGGCCATCGCCTGTGTGCTGACAGGAACGGGCAGCGACGGCGCGATGGGCGTGTCCGCGGTCAAGTCGCGGGGCGGCACCGTGATCGCCGAGGACCCGCAGCTCGCGGAGTTCAGGGGCATGCCGGAGGCCGCCGTCGCGTCCGGCGCGGTCGACTTCGTACTGCCACTGGACGAGATAGCCGCCGTGATCCGCGGCCTTGTGGAGGCGGGGACGCCATGAGACCGGGCGCCGACGGTGATGACCGCGGCCTGGAAGACCTGCTCGAGTTCATCCGCGACTCCCGCGGCTTCGACTTCACCGGGTACAAGCGGTCCTCGCTCGGCCGCCGCATCCACAAACGGATGGCCGAAGTCGGGATCGGCGGTTACGAGGACTACCGGGACCGGCTGGAAAGCAGCGCGGAGGAGTTCCATCACCTGTTCAACACGATCCTGATCAATGTGACCGCCTTCTTCCGTGACATCGAGTCCTGGTCCTACCTGCAGCGGGAGGTCCTTCCCGTGCTGCTCGCGAACCTGGACCCGGCCGACGAGATCCGGGTGTGGAGCGCCGGCTGTGCCAGCGGCGAGGAGGCGTACTCGCTGGCAATGGTGTTCGCGGAGACGCTCGGCATCGACGAATGCGTGAAACGGGTCAAGATCTACGGCACCGACGTCGACGAGGACGCCCTTCGCGACGCCCGGGGTGGCCTCTATGCCGCCAAATCGCTCGAACCGCTCCCCGACGCGCTCAGGGAAAAGTATTTCGAGGCCAACGGCGCCCAGTTCGCGTTCCGGCCGGACCTGCGCCGCCGGGTGATCTTCGGCCGGCATGACATCACCCGCGACGCGCCGATCTCGCGGCTGCACCTGCTGCTGTGCCGCAACACGCTCATGTACTTCAACGTCGAGGCGCAGTCACAGATCATCGACCGGTTCCACTTCGCTTTGCGCGAGCGCGGGGTGCTGTTCCTGGGCAAGGCCGAGATGCTCCTGTCGGATGCCGACAGGTTCGAGGTCGTGACCATACGGCAGCGGATCTTCCGGCGCAGGCCCGGCGGACCCTCACCCAGCTACCGGCGCCCGTCGATCAGGCTGGACGCGGGCGCCGGCGCCGAGATGCGGGAGATGGGCAGGAAGCGCCAGCTCCGTGACCTCGCCGTCGAGACGGCGCCGTTCGCGATGATCGGCATCGACTCGGATGGCGCGGTCACGATGATCAACAATCAGATGCGGGCCATGTTCGGGCTGACGCCGCATGATATCGGCCGCCCCTTCCATGAGCTGGAGGTCTCCTACCGGCCGGTCGAGTTGCGCTCGCTGATCGAGCAGGCCTACGCCGAGCACCGGGTCGTCCGTCTGGGCAGCGTCGAGCGGACGGGGAGCACGAACACGGTCCAGTACCTCGACATCCACATTCAGCCGCTGTGGGACAGCGCCAGGCTGGGCGCCGGCACCGTGGTCATCTTCGTCGACACCACCGTCGCCACCCGCCTGCAGATCGAGGTCAAGCGCCATCGGGAGGAGCTCGAAGCCGCCTACGAGGAGCTCCAGTCCACCAACGAGGAGCTCGAGACCACCAACGAGGAGCTCCAGTCCGGCAACGAGGAGCTCGAGACCATGAACGAGGAGTTGCGTGTCCGCACCAGTGAGCTCGACGAGGCGCGAACCTTCCTGGAAGGGGTGCTGTTCAGCGTCGGGGTGGGCGTGGTGGTGCTCGACTCGGGGCTCCTGGTCAGAAGCTGGAACAAGGGAGCGGAGGAGCTGTGGGGACTGCGTGCCGACGAGGTACGTCGGCAGGGGTTCTTCACCCTCGATTTCGGCCTGCCGACCGCGCGGGTGCGCGACCTGGTGGAAGAGTGCATCGCCTCGGGGCGGCGGACGGGGCCGGTGGAGATCCAGGCGGTCAACCGTATCGGCCGGATGATCACCTGCTCCGTGGCCTGCTCGCCGCTGGACGCCCAGATGGGTGGGGTCGTGCTGCTGATGGAGGACGTCTACCGCAGCTGACCGGGCCGCCGCGGGCCGGCGGTGCCGCGGCGGCCGGCGGCCACCAGGTCGCGTGTGGGCAGCACACCATGGACCATGTCGCTGGACACCTCGGCCAACTGCCGGTTGTTCCGGCGGGCATAGGTCCGCAGCAGCTCGAACGCGGCGCTGGGCAGGATGCCCAGCCGCGCGGCTACGACGCCCTTGGCCTGCTCGATCACCACCCGGCTGTCCAGCGCCCGCTGGAGCTGCGCGGAGGCCTGGATACTCAGCCGGAGCGCCCGCTCCTGCAAAATCCCGACGGTGGCGGCCTCGGCCAGGAGCTGCGCGAGGCTGACCTCCGGCTCCGCGGCCGGGCGTTCGCTGGTGTTCAGGATGGCGACCGCGCCGATGGCCACCCTGCGCCGCCGCATCGGCAGGGCGGAGGCGGTCAGGAACCCCGCCGCGCGTGCCGCCGGCGAGAACCGGGGCCAGCGCGAGGCCCCCGACGCGAGCGGCTCGTTGAGCACACGCCGCCCGGTGCGGTAGCAGGCCGTGCATGGTCCGTCGCCGTAACGCGACTCGAGCGACAAAAGCCTGCTCACTCGCTGGGTGCTGGCCGCCGCGATGGCCATGCCGCCGCTGACGCCGTCGGTCATGAGCAAGCCGACCTCCGCCGGGCTGAGCAGCTCCGCCAGCCGCGCCGCGAGGCCATTGGCGTAGGCCGCGTCGTCGAAATCGGCGTGGCGAATATCTGTCAGCTCGACCAGCGTCGTGGCCAGCCACATCTCACGATCGTCCAAGGACCGGCGGCCTCCCGCCCTATGAGCCGGATTCCTGCTCTGTTTCCGGGCAAACCCTGTTCCCGGCGAAGCTTCCCGGCGAGCCAGGCGTCAAACCTGCCCTGGCACTGGTTACCAGACGATGGTAGCTCGCATTCGGCCAGGGCACGAGGGAGGGCCGCCGGGCGAACCGCTGACCTGCCGTTGTGGGCGTACGCTCTACATGTGCCCCCACGCGACAGCGCCCGCGCGCACATCACCGGCCTGCGGCAGCAGGTCGCGGAAGAACGGCGGCGCGCCGCCAGAGCCGGGGCCGTGGCCGCCAGGTACGAGGCGCAGCTCGCGCTGCCACCGGACTCCCTGCGGCAGCTTCGCCTGCGGATGGCAACCTTGCACCGTCGGATCGAAGCGCGCCACCTCGCCTCGGTCCGGCTGCAGGAGGTGCACGCCACCCGCCTCCAGGCATGGCTCGACAACCCTGACGGCACGAGCCTGCGCCCGGTGTTCATGGCCGCGGTGGCCGCGACGCTGGGCATGCGCAGCGCCACGGTCACGCTGGTCGGCGAGCAGCGAGCCGAAGCTCTGGTGGCGGCCTCCGACGAGACCGCGCGAGCGGCCCACGACCTCGAGGTCGTCCTGGGTGAAGGACCGTCGGCGGACGTGGCCAGCGAAGGCGAACCCATCCGCGCCGCGGGCGCCGCGCTCCGCGACCGATGGCCGCGGTACGGCCCGGTCGTCACCGAACTGGGTGTGCAGGCGGTGATCGCGGTGCCGTTGCGGCTGCCCACGGTCTGTCTCGGCGCGCTGTGCGCCTACGATCGCGAGCCGGCGATCCGGGACGAGGTCGCCGTGGCGGCCGGCGGCATAGCCGACGCGCTGACCCACGCGGTGCTGCTGACCGCACAGAGTTCGGTGCCCGGTGAGGGCGTCCCCGCGCTGCCGCTCTTCGACGAGCCCGACTACCAGGCGGCTGTCCACCAGGCGACCGGCATGGTGTCGGTGCACTGCGGATGCGGCATCGGCGATGCCGTCGCCCTGCTCAAGGCGCGGGCGTTCGCGGACGGCCGCCCGGTCGAGGAGATCGCGCTGCAGGTGGTGCGGGGAGAGCAGCGGTTGTGGTGAGAAGGCGTAGCACCTACCGCCCGCGGCGCCACTGCGGCTTGCGTTTGCCCAGGAACGCGCGCATCCCCTCGCGGGCGTCCGGGAGCTGGCTGGTCGCGGCCATCACCTCGACGGCGTAGGCGTAGGCCTTCGGCTGGTCGAGGTCGATCTGAGCGTAGAGTGCCTGCTTGCCGATCCCCTTGCTCTCCGCGGACCCGAGGGTGACGCGCTCGAGGAGATCGGCCACCGCGGAGTCCAGCTGCCCGGCCGGCACGACCCGGTTGACGAGCCCCCAGTCGAGTGCGGTGCGCGCGTCGACGACGTCGCCGGACAGGGCCATCTCCATGGCCCGCTTCCGGCCGACGTTCCTGGCGATCGCCACCATCGGAGTGTGGCAGAACCAGCCACCCTTGCCGCCGGGCGCGGCAAAACCGGCGTTGTCGCTTGCCACGGCGAGATCGGCGCTCGCGACGAGCTGGCAGCCGGCCGCGGTGGCGAGCCCGTGCACCCGCGCCACCACCGGCTGGGGCACCTGCTGGATGAGCGTCATCAGCTCGGTGCAGGTCGCCAGCAAGGAGCGGACCGCTGACAGGTCCGCGCCGGCGACGTCGGCGAAGTCGTGCCCGGCGCTGAACACCGGGCCGTTTCCGGCCAGGACGATGCCCAGCGCGTCGCTGTCCCCGATGTCGCGGAACGCTGTGATCAGCTCGCGCATGTGCTGCAGCGACAGGGCGTTGCGCCGCTGCGGCCGGTTCATCGTGACGGTGGCGAACTCGCCCGACCGCTCGACCAGGATGTGCTCGAACCCCATGGCGGCCTCCTCCTCCAGATCGCAGCCTACGCTCGCCGCGCGCGGACCCATGCCCGGCGATGGGAGGGCCCGCGCGGCCGTGTCACCCCGCGCGAGCCGTCCGGGCTCTGCCAGGCCGGGGGGCGGCCCCCCGCTGCGCCCGCCGGCGCCATCCCGCGCAGCCGTTCAGGATCATTTGCCCATAACGCCTGCGGCGGCGCGTCCCAACCCGCAGCATGACGCGGCGCCATGGGGCGTCACCCAGCGTGATCGAGTACCGGGGGAGCCTGCCCTGTTCGACAGAAACAGCAATTGGCGAGGAATGGGCCGGGCCGGCCCCACGTATTTTTGAAATGGGTCGGCTACCGCGAGGGCGCGATCGCCCATCGCCGGGTCAGCTTGCCGGTTGTGGGAACGCGACCGCTCCCGGTCGGCTACCGGACAGAAGGGAAATGGCGTGCTTCGTTTGCCGGATATCACCAGCATGCAAAACATGACCAGTATGGGGCATTCCGCGTCCGGCCTGGACACCGCCGGCGCCGTGCTGCTCGCGGCGTGGGCCGCCGGAATGTGGGCGGCAGTGGCGGGGCTCGCCTATGCCGGCCGGCCCGCGCCGCGGCCCTGGCTGTTCCGTGCCTGCCTAACGGTGATCATCGCGGGCGTCATCGGCCAGGTCGGCCACCTCCAGGAGCATGTCGCCCAGGTCGGCTACTGGCTGCAGCACCCGAACTCGCCGCCGTGGATGACCCCGTGGGGCAGCGGCCTGGCCCGGGGGTTCGGTCAGGCGGACACCGCAAAGCCGACACTTGGCATGGAGATCCTGCACCTGACGGGCAACTTCATCTTCCTGGCCGGGCTGGCCGCCGCCATGGTCATCAGCCGCCGCGCCCGGGCCACCCGGACCCGCAAGTGGGCGAAGATGGGCGTCTGGATGCAGGGCATTCACGGGCTCGAACACCTGTCGCTGACCTTGTCCGTGGTGTTCGGGGCCAAGCAGGCGATCGGCCTGTCGACCTGGTTCGGCCTGCTGGACCCGGGGCCGGGCCTGGGGACGTACCGGATCTGGTGGCACTTCCTCGCCAACGTCATCGGCTCGTGCGTCTTCGCCGCCGCGCTGTTCCACCTCTGGCGCGAGCGGCACGCGATAAAGGCCTCGCATGCCGCACCCACCGCTGGCAGCGCGGGCCAGCCGGCGCCGGCCGGCGCACCCGGTCTCGCCCGGGCCGCGCGATAGCGGCGGCCGCCCGAGATGACAGCCCGGCGAGGCCGCGGACCTGACGCCGCCCGGCTGCGGCCCGCCGTGCGGCACCGATGGCCGCGGGTTCTCGCGGGCTGGCGCGGCCGGCCGGCACCCGATGCCCGGCGCAGGCTGCAGCTTGCCCTGGCTGCCGTCTGGCTGCTCGACGCCGCGCTGCAGTGTCAGCCCTTCATGTTCAGCGGGGCGTTCGGCCAGATGCTGGCCGGGACGGCACAGGGCAACCCAGCCGTCGTCGCCGGCCCGGTCACCTGGTCCGCGGGCATCGTCGGGCAGCATCCGGCCGCCACGAACGCCGCGTTCGCGACCCTGCAGTTGCTGCTGGCTCTCGGGCTCGCGTGGCGCCCGGCGGTCAAGGTCACGCTCGCCGCGTCGGTGGCCTGGTCGCTGGCAGTCTGGTGGCTGGGGGAGGGCCTGGGGGGAGTGCTGACCCCGGCCGCGAGCCCGGTGACCGGCGCGCCGGGCGCCGCGGGAATCTATGCCCTGCTCGCGGTGCTGCTGTGGCCCGCCGGCCGCGGAGGTTCCTCGTCGTTCGCGGCCGGCCGCGCGGTGGGTGCGCTTCCCGCACGCCTGCTGTGGCTGGTGCTGTGGGGCAGCATGGCCTACCTCGCCCTGCAGGCGGCGAACCCGATGTCGCAGGGGATGCGTGACATGATCGCCGCGATGGCGGCCGGGGAGCCCGGCTGGATCGCATCGATCGACCACCTTGCCGTGGCGCTGCTCGCCGGCCACGGCCCGCAGGCGTCGGCCATCCTCGCGGTCGTGCTCGACGTCGTCGCGGCGGGCGTTTTCCTGCCGCCGAGGGCCGCCCGCGTGACCTTGATCCTGGCCGCGGCCGTGGCCCTGGCCATCTGGGTCGTCGGGGAGAATTTCGGTGGCATCTTCACCGGTTCGGCCACAGATCCCAACTCGGGCCTGATGCTCGCGCTGCTCGCGGCAGCCTACTGGCCCGCGGGGAAGGCGGTGCCCGCTGCCGCGGCCGGCGCGCCCGCTGCCCCGGCGCGCCCCGAGCGTCCCGAACGGGCGGCGCGGGCGGCGCGGGCGGCGCGGGCGGCGTGAAGAGCGCGCACGGCCCGTGGCGATGTCGTGCCCGGCCACCCTCCCCTCGGCGGTGCGCCCGTCGGCAAAGGTGACCGCCACCTGATCGGCGCGGCCGGCTTGGCGCTGGCGGCGCGCCTGGGCACGGATCGGTGATCGTTACGAACCGCCGGGGTCCGGGGCCGGTACCGATCGCCCGCGGGCCCCGGCTGCCGCGACTGCCGCCAGGAGGCGGCACCTCCTGGCTTGGGAAGTACGCTGTTTGTGTTTGTCCAGTTGTTCATGTTGCCAGAAATTGCGTGAAACACTGTGGCGCTATCGGCCTGAGAAAGGCCGGACGCGATCTTGTGTCACAAGGTTCCGACGCCCATGATGATCCTTTCCCGCAGTTGCGAAGTCACCTGGTGGGGCACCGGCGAAGGCGGGCCGCGTCCGGAATGCATTTCGCCTTGGGTCCTGGACCCTGCCAATCGTGATGCTCAGACGTCTCCTCCCCATATGACTGATGTCTTCGTGGCCGCCGGAGACACCCTTCGGACTGAATAGTCACATGGGCCGCCGTGGCCGCGCACTATCCGGATGGCCACCATGTCTTTGTCCCCCGTCGTCAGCGGTCGTCAGCAGCCGGAGCATCAGCGGCCCGGGTCGCCGCCGCCGGACGGGGTGGCATCGGCGGCATCGCATCCTTCGCCTGCGGGACGAGGAGCTTGCCGACGTCGAGCTTGGACCCGACCATCTGCTTGAGCATGAAGTCGTGATTGAGGTCGAGGATCGCGCGGGTTTCCGCGGCGATCACCGCGTTGCGGCTCAGGCTGAGCTCGTTGTCCTGCTGCTGTTCGCCCGACAGGGACCAGTTGGTAGAGCCCCGCACCGTGTACACCCCGTCGACGATCACGATTTTCAGATGCGAGATCGCGTTGTGCACCGAGCTGGTGCCGATGGCGATGCTGTTGCCGAAGGCGTCGTTGTTCCAGCGGGCCAGGATCTGCTTTTCGTGCACGCCGCTGGCCTGGCTCCGGTCCAGGCTCATCTGGACGAAGACGTGCTCAGCGGCAAGCTTGTCCTGGATAACCTTGTTCAGCTCATCGTCGTCATAGCCGAACATGTTGACGACGATGGAGTGCTGCGCGCTACCCAGCAGTGTCACGAGCATGCTGTGGATGTCGTCCCGTGGTGCGAAGAACGTCCTCTCGTCGCTGGGATAGCCTTCCAGGAACCGGCCTTCGGCCTTGAATTTGCCGAGATCGTCCCAGACGAACTGCGCGTCCGCCACGGCAGTTCCCCCTCCCGTTTGTTCCATGGTGGGCTTGGCGCCCGTCCCCATGGTGCGGCCTGGTGCCGGCGGTGTCCATCGCGGCGCGCGGGCCCCGGCGACGCCGGCCGCCGCACGACCGCCCCGTGCACCAGCCCGGCGCGCGTCCAGCGGCTGCGCGAACCTGGTTTTCCGAGGCCAGCGGGGGGCATAGGAACCTTTCATGAGAGCGTACGCATCGTTACGGTCCCTGCGGACGCGAGCAGGGAGGCGCTCGGGGGCACCGGAACGGCCAGGATCACGGGTGCGGGCGCGGGGCTGGCCGGCCGCGCTGGCGGTCCTGCTCTTGACGGCGCTGCTTTCGCCGGTGCTGAGCTCGGCCGCGCGGGCGTCGGGCGCGGCCGGCGGGACAGGCGGCGGCGGGACAGGCGGCGGCGGGACAGGCGGCGGCGGGACAGGCGGCGGCGGGACAGGCGGCG
>Ga0137377_10000495_pt1 | contig 24039 bp, 22 predicted proteins | sample SagtaG_22_FD_104815 | JGI IMG/M metagenome (GOLD analysis project Ga0137377, IMG submission 104815) | Vadose zone soil microbial communities from Sagehorn Ranch, Mendocino, California, USA - Sage2_L_40_16 metaG | ecosystem: Environmental > Terrestrial > Soil > Vadose zone | place: USA... | reverse complement strand
TGCCTTAGCTCGGCTCGTCCTTCCGCTTCGGCTGCTCGACGAAGAATTCGGTGAACGACCGGCAGCGGCCTTCCAGGTCGAAACGCAGCAGGAAGACGTTGTGGTACAGGGCGCGGAACGAGCCGTCAGGGCGTGTGTAGCGACTCCACCCGACCGCGACGGCGCGGTCGCCCTCGACCGCGTACGGCTCGTAGTGAGCATCGTAGGAGCCGGGGGCATCCCGGTCGCTGGCGTTCCCGGCTGGCTCGAGCCAGCCCCGCACGATCGTTTCCCGTCCGCGCTCGGGCTCATCCCAGGGGTGGTAACGGTATTCGGCGTCTTCACTGAACAGGTCCGCGATCTTCTGCGGGTCGTATGTTCGCCATGCGTCCAGGTAGCGGTCGAGCCAGGCCTGGATGTCGTCGCGGGTCATCTCGGAGCCTCCTGATTCGAGGCTTCGAGGGCCCGGTCCAGCCGCTCGAGGGTTCGCTCGTAGCCGAGCGCGACCAGGGTGTCGAACAACGGCGGGGTCGCGGTACGACCGGTCACCGCGACGCGGATAGCCATGAACAAGTCGCCGGCTTTCCAGCCGCGCTCGTCGGCTAGTCGCCGCAGCGGGGGCTCCAGCTCGTCGGCCTCGAAGCTCACCTCGCCCACCGCTGCGATCACCTCTCGCGCCGCGACCAGGGCCTCTCGCGTCGTCGCCAGGTCCCAGCGCTTCGTCGGAAAGAGCGAGGGATCGATCTCGAGGCGGTCGACGAACAAAAAGCCGATGAGGTCGCCGATGGCTCCCAGCGTCGGGAGGCGCTCCTGGATGACCGGCAGGAGGGCCTTCAGCTCGCCGTCGGAGGGCATGCGGTCGATCCCGCCGGCTTCGAGCTCGGCCTCCAGGAACGTTCGCAGGCGGTCGATCAGCTCCTCCGGCGGCAGCCGTCGGATCCACTGCCCGTTCAGCCATTCGAGCCGCTCCCGGTCGAACACCGCCCCCGCCTTCTGCACGTGGCGAATGTCGAACCGCTCGACGAGCTCGGGCAGCGACAGGACCTCCTCCTCGGTGCCCGTCGACCATCCCAGCAGCGCCAGGTAGTTGACGAGCGCTTCCCGGACGAAGCCCTGCTCGATGTAGTCGGCGATCGCCGTCTGGCTCTTGCGCTTGCTCATCTTGGTTCGATCCGGGTTGAGGATGAGCGGCAGGTGCCCGAAATGGGGCTCGGGCTCACCGAGGGCACGGAAGAGCAGGATGTGCTTGGGCGTGTTGGACAGGTGATCCTCACCCCGGATGACGTGGCTGATCTTCATCGCCGCGTCGTCAACCACGACCGTGAAGTGGTACAGCGGGGTCCCGTCCGCGCGGACGATGATGAAATCGCCACCGATGTTGGCCGTGTCGATTTCGACCCGCCCGCGGATCATGTCGTCGAACGAGATCACGCCCTCCGCCACGCGGAAGCGCAGGGCAGGGCGCCTGCCCTCTGCCTCGAAGGCGGCCCGTTGGGCGGGCGTCAGCAACGCGCAACGGCGGTTGTAGCGCGGCGGCTCATGAGCAGCCTCCTGGCGACGGCGCACCGCGTCGAGCTCTTCGGGGGTGCAGTAGCAGGGATACGCCTGGTCGGCAGCGCGAAGGCGGGCCGCCGCCTCTTCGTACAGCGGCAGACGCTTCATCTGCCGATACGGACCGTAGGGCCCGTGATCGGGCCCGCCGGCAACGTCGGGGCCCTCGTCCCAGGTCAGGCCCAGCCAGTGCAGGCCGTCGACGATGTCCTTCTCGAAGGCGATCGACGAGCGGACGGCGTCGGTGTCCTCCAGCCGAAGGATGAAGACGCCGCCCTGGTTGCGAGCGAACAGGTAGTTGAACAGGGCCGTGCGGGCAGTCCCGATGTGAAGAGGACCGGTGGGACTTGGCGCGATTCGGACGCGAACGTCGGACATGGAGCCGATTGTAGGGTCCGCGGTGTCACTTTCCGGCGGGACTGGTCCGGAGGATCAGGGTCGGGCTGCGGGAACGCGGTGGAAGAGGCTCGGGTCCGCCTCCCCCGGCAGCACGTGGATCAGCGACGCCGGCCGAAGGCCCAGCGTGGCCCGGCCGCGAGGGCCGTCGAGAGTGAGCGAGTCGAGCGATTTCGAGCGGGCCAGGATCGTGACCGGCGCGCCGGGTGTAAGAGCTCGGGCCTCGAGGTACGACAGCAGGCCGGGATCTTCCTCGGCCTCCTCGGTGATGCGGTAGATCGTCGCCCGATTGCCTGCCTCCATTTCGGAGAGCAGGACGCCAGCGGGGCGGCGTCGGGCGGTGGCCGCATCGATCGGGTTGCCGTGCGGGCATGTTTCGGGGTGCCCGAGCATCTCGTCGAGGCGCGCTTCGACCCGCGGCGAGATCGCGCCCTGCAGGCGCGCAGCCTCCTCGTCGGACTCGGCCCAGCCCAGGCCGACCACCGCCGTTAGCAGCCATTCCAGCAGCGCGTGGCGCCGGAAGATGGCGTCGGCAGCTGCACGACCGGCGTCCGTGAGGATCAGCTCGCGGCCGTCGGCCTGCGATACCAGACCGTCGGCTACCAGGCGGCGGAACATCTCCGAAGCAGCCTGCGGGGTGACCCCGAGATGGCGACCGACCTGGGCCGCGGTGACGTGGCGCCCGTCCACGGCGATGACGCGAAGCGCGAGCAGATACTCCTGGGCAGCGCTCGAGAGGTCATTGCGGTCGTGCCGCCGGTCGTGTCGAGTCTCCCTGCCGCCGGTACGACCGGCGGGCCCGACGCCGCTCATCCGCTGTCGCTCATCCGCTGTCGCTCATCCGCTGTCGTCGCGCGGATGTGCCGCCTCGTGATCGGCCGCTGCGGGCATCGCCTCCAGCGCGGGCGCGGCGGTCGCCGAGCTTCCCGGCAGCCGGAACCTGCCCGATACGGCTCCCGCCAGTCCGATCGCGTAGCCCACGATCAGGGCGATGACCAACGCTGCTGCTGTCGTGGCGGCTGGCCCGCGACCGCCGCCCGTGACACTCAGAATGATGGCCACGGGAATCCCCGCGACGAGTGCACCGACCGATCCGATGGCTGCCCGGTCTGCGATCGCAGGGAAAACGAGGAGCGCCCCGACCACGAGCGGTTGGACGAGCCACGGCAACAGGTTGAGGCCATCGGCGCAAGCGGCCGAATAGCGGCCGCAACCGGTCATTTCGCCGGCGATGGACGCGAGCAGGAAACCGATCGGTGGCCACGCGAGGAGAAGGGTGGCAACCCGGCGCGCAGTGGGGTTGTCGAGCCAGGCGGGAACCGCTGCGGCACTCGCGACCGCATCGAAGGTGGCCTGCCCAGCCGCGGATCCTGTGCGCGGGCCGCGATGCCCGGACTCGGCAGCGCCTTCGCCCGGCCTGTCACCCGGCCAATTCGTCCACGAACCGGCCGACGTCGAGCGTGTGCTCCAGGCCGGTTTCGAGGCCTCCGTCCATGAGCGGCTCCCAGCCTCGCGATCGGTCGCCGGCGCCGATGAGCCGTCCGACGCGGCCCACGAATCGGCCGCCGTGGCCCCGCCCGAACCCGGTGCCCTGCCTGACCGCGGTGCCGCGCCCGCGGCGGCGCCCCATTCAGGGGCTCGTGCTCGCCCCCGAGCTTGGTACTCCGGGCCGTGCTTGCGCGGGTCCGCATACTCCTTGGGATTCACGCGCCAGTACGTTCCGGAGCCCGCGCCATACCACGATCCGCCGGCCCAATCCGGCTCGAAGGGCTCCTCATCGGCTCCGTCGTAGGAGGTTGAGCCGAGCGTGGCCCGGCCGCCTGCGCGATCGCCTCGGCCGCGCGAGCCCCCGGCGCGGCGCTCGGGGCCAGGCCGATCGGACCTCGATCGGTCGGAGCCTGATCGGTCGGAGCCTGTTCGGTCGGAACTGGATCCGTCGGAGGTTGTGCCTCGTCGATCGGGCCCGGTCGAGCGCGCCGACCGCGCGCGAGACCGAGCCGCGCGAGCTCGTTCCGCATCGGCGGCCCAGGCCGGAGGCGTCGGTCGAGCGGTCGCCGGTCGCTGCGGTGCGTGACCGGTCGCGGAAAGTCCGGTGATGGCCTCGTATGCGGCGTGGATCGCGAGGAACCGCGGGAGCGCGGCCGGCCCGGCCGAATCCGGGTGGTGGAGCTTCGCCAGGCGGCGGTAGGCACGCTTGACGTCGAGCAGCGGCGCGTCGCGGGGAAGCCCGAGCGTCCGATATGGGTCGACCGGGGCGGTCACGCGGAACGGCTCATCCGAACAGTTCGCCGACCGGCGCGAGCTCGAATTTGGCGATCGTCTCGCCTGCAAGCCGGCCGTGCGGATCGAGCGACGTCGGCTGGTGATAGCGGCCCAGCGCACGCAAGGCCTGCCCTTCCAGCACCCCGGCCTGCTGCAGAGCCTCGACGCCCGCCGCCCAGCCAGCGCGGTTGTGCCCGTCGCCGTCGTCGATCTTGATGGCCATGCCCGATGGGCCGGCGGAGCCGCCATTCGCGCGCCCGCCGGGCAGGATGGCTACCCCTCGCAAGGCCTCGCTGCCGCCTTTGCTGACGAGGCGCTCCGGGAGGGCCTTCATCAGCGATGTGTCCAGCCGCTCGCGCGAACCGCCGACCATCTCCGGGTGCGCCAGCATCGCGTCGCGAACGATGTGCAGCGACGGAGCCAACCCGGAGCGCGGATCGGAGCCGGCCAGCGCGGAAGGATCGGCCAGGAAGGCAAAGGCCCGTGCGATCTCGCGCAGGGGAAACGCGAAGGTCTCGATGCCGCAGCCATCGATCGCCGTCACGAGCCGGTCCGGCTTCGTCCCGAACGCCCGAGCGACGGCGCTGCGATAGGCCGCCTGCGACGGGTGCTCGGGCATCCAGTAATTCTCGGCCGGCCAGTCCCTCATCCGGCTCAGCAAGAGCGATGCAGCATGGGCGCCAGAGCACATGTGGCGGAGCGGTCCCGGTTTTTCGCCGTCGCGCGCCAGGCGAGCAGCGGTGAGGGCATCGAGCGGCGCCCCCGCCGATCCGCAGGCGAGCTGGGATTGGCTGACCCCCGACCGGCGAAAGACACCCTGGAGGGTCCGCACGTGCATGTCCTCGCCCGAGTGAGAGCCCGTCATCAGCGCCAGCTCGGCGGCGGTCAGGTCGAACGCCTCGATGCCACCCGCTTCGATCAGGGCGATCAGCCCGAACGGCTTGGCAGCCGAACGCAACGAGACGACTCGTTCGGGATCGCCCACGACGCGCACGATCGAGCCGCCGGCGTCGACCTCGACGATGTGGCCGCGATGCTCACTCTCGACGATGCCGTTCCGGATCTGGCGGACCAGGACCGGCGGAACCGACGGACGGGCAGCCGGTCGCGCGGACTGACGAGGCCGGCTGGGTCGCTTCGGCCGCGACCTCACGGGCGGGGCGCTGGACAGGGCGAAACCTCCTGTTCGGCGCGTGCGGAATCGGCCACGCGCGCGTGTCCGAGGATACCGCGCAAGGGAGCGCGTCGACACGGACCGAAGCGGTCCAGGCGACGGCACAGGGCACTTGGGCCACCGCCCGGACGCGCCCCGGCCGCGCACCCGGACGCTACGCGGGCGGCGAGACGGCGTCAATCGGTGATTCGGCGCACCGCGGTGCTAGCATGCGGGCCGTTCCGGACGATCGCTCGAGCCCACCCGATCAGGAGATTGTCCGTGTCGAAGTCGATGGCCGTTCCGCCGTCCGCCACCTCAGCATGGCCGACCCTGCACATTTCCCAGCACCCTGCGGTCCTCCACAAGCTGGCCGTGCTCCGTGACATCCATACCGAGCCAAAGAAGTTCCGCGAGGTGGTTCGCGAGCTGTCCTGGCTCCTGGGCTACGAGGCATTGGCGGACGCTCGGATCCGGCCCTTGACGGTGCGCACGCCGATCGAGGAGACGCAGGCAGCCGAGCTGGCCGACCGCATCGGGCTCGTACCGATCCTGCGGGCGGGGCTGGGCATGGTCGACGCAATGCTCGAGCTGATGCCGACCGCCCAGGTCTGGCACCTCGGCCTGTTCCGGGACGAGCGCACCCTGCGGCCCGTGGAGTACTACAACAGGCTGCCCGACTCGGCGACGGTCGACGTTTGCTTGATCCTCGACCCGATGCTGGCGACCGGTGGTTCGGCGACCGCGGCGATCGAGGTACTCAAGCGCTGGGGCGCCGTTCGAATCAAGCTCGTGAACCTGATCGCCGCGCCCGAGGGGGTCGACGCCGTGACTCGGGCCCATCCGGACGTGCCGATCCACTGCGCCGCCCTGGATCGCCAGCTTAACGAGCGCGGCTACATCATGCCGGGCCTGGGCGATGCCGGCGACCGCCAGTTCGGGACCGGCAAGACCGGCTGACCCTCAGCGCGCCTGCATTACCGTGCACTGCGGGCCAGCGTTTTGGTCCAGGTGTTCAGGCATCCAGGCGTGATGCGCATCGCCGCATACGTGGACCGCCGTTCATGCGCGGATGCGCATCGCCGCATATGTGGAAGCCTTCACGCGGATGCGCATCGCCGCATATGTGGAAGCCTTCATGCGCGGATGCGCATCGCCGCATATGCGGGAGCCTTCATGCGCGGATGCGCATCGCCCGGGGAAGTCTGGGGAGCGCGCAAGGCCGAGTCCGGAATCGAAGAGGCCGACCCGTGTCGGGGCCGGCCTCGACTCATGTCCAGATGCGGTTTCGACTTAGCTGCCGCCCTCCTTGAGAGTGACGGTCTGCTTCTGGAAGCTGGCGCCCTTCGTGTCGATCGACGTTCCGAGGGCGTCGAGCGCGGCCTTCGCCAGATCAGTCCGATAGGCGCCTTGGGTCGGAGCAGCCTTGAGGACCTTGTAGGTCGTAGCGATCTGGATGGTCTGGTCCCAGAGCTTTGGGTCGAGCATGCCGATCCCGTTCGGCGACGGCCAGATCAGCGCGTTGATCTCGTTCATCTGCCACGCCTGGTGGCTGGCGCCCAACTGAGAGCCGTTCTTGAGGACGATGTCGACACACTTTTGCGGGTTGTCGCGGCAGTAGGCCCAACCCTTGAATGTCGCCTTCAGGAACTTCGTGGCGACGTCCTGGTTGTTGCCCCGCTTGAGCCAGGAATCACGGGCGAAGATCTGGTCCTGGAGCATCCCCGTGCCAACCGACGGATCGTTGAAGTCCAGGACGTTGAAGTCCGCGGGCTGATACAGCTGGCCGGTGGCCGGGTTCTTGGCTTCGAGGACCTGTGCGTACTCGTTGTAGATCATCGCCTGGGCGACGTCGAGGTCCCCTTTCAGCAGGCCGGACATGTCGAAGTTCTGCTTGATGACGGTTTCCTTGGTTGGGTCGAACCCGGCCTTCACGAGAGCGGCGAATAGCTCGGGCTCGTTCCCGAGCAGCCAGCTGCCGATCTTCTTTCCGTCGAAGTCCTTGATCGTCGTGATGTTCTTGGTCTTGAACGACGCCATCCGGGTGCCGGAGCGCTGGAACGTCTGGGCGATCGAGACCAAGTCTGTGCCGTTTTCGCGCGACTGGAGCATCTTGGGCAGCCAACCTGTCCCGATGTCGGCAGTCCCGGCCGCGACCGCGTTGATGTTGTCGACCTGCGGCCCACCCAGCAGGAAGCTAACGTCGAGGCCTTCGTCCTTGTAGTAACCCTGGTCGAGTGCCGCGTAATAGCCCGCGAACTGCGATTGGGCCACCCACTGGAGCTGGAACTTGACCTTGGTATTGCCGCCGCCGGGCAGGGCACTGCAGCCGGCTGCAGCCAGGGCGAGCGCGATCGTCAACGCCGCCGCTTTTCGGGCCGTGTTCATGCTTGCCACTCCTCCTCCACGCCGCGCCGCCCTGTCGACCTGCGAACGGGCAACGGGCGCCTCCTCAGCGCACGGATGGTAGGCCATCGGGGCCCGCCCATCGCGCCGTTTTCGCTCATGGCGCCGATTTCCTCATCGCGCCGTTTCGCGCGCCGATCCCCAGGGCACGGCCACGCGCTCGGCGATCACCGCGGCAACGTAGAAGCCGATGCCGAGGCCGCAGGCGAGGATGATCGCCGCCCACGCACTCGGGTAGTCGGAGATGCCGGTCTGGTTCGTGATGAAGATGCCGAGTGAATACAGCGGACCACCGAAGAACTCGCCGACCACCGCCCCAATGACGCTCAGGGTCGCAGCGATGCGCAGCGCGGTAAACCAGTACGGCAGCGCGTTCGGGATTCGAACCTTGCGCAGCGTCTGCAGCTCCGAACCGGCATAGGACGCCATCAGCTCGAGCGCCGCGGGCTCGACCTCGGTCAGGCCTCGAACGGTATTGACCATGACGGGGAAGAACACCATGGCCGCCACGATCACCATCCGCGGCAAGGGGCTCTCATAGCCGAACCAGTTCAGGGTGATCGGTGCAAACGCGATGATCGGGACCGTGCTGGCGCCGATGGCGATCGGCACGAGGGTCTCCTGGGCAGTCCGCCAACGCGCCGTCGCCAGGCCGGCAGCGGTGCCGAGGACGATGCCCGCCGCCAGGCCGCCAAGCGCCTCGCTCGCGGTGAAGGCAACGCCCCGAGCGAGCGTCGTGGGCCACAGCTCCAGCAGCTTTGCCCAGATGACGGTCGGTCGCGGGAGGAGGAAGGATTGGACGCCCAGAGCGAGCAGTCCCAGATCCCAGATCACGATGACCAGCACGAACAGGACGACGGGCGGCAGCCAGTTGGCGAGCCGCGTGTTGATCATGCGACCGGTCGTCAGCCGAGCCCTTCGGCCCGGATGCGAGCCGCCTCCAGCTCGTCCATCGTCGTCGTGTCGGGTTCGTGCCGCCGGAGGGCCTCGCGGACCTGGGTCACCAGTTCGAAGTAACGCTCCAACTCTCGCGTCTCGACCGTACGCTGGTGGGGCAGGTCGATTTCGACGATGCGCGCAATCCGGCCCGGGCGGGGCGACATGACCACCACGCGGGTCGACAGGAAGACCGCTTCGGGGATCGAGTGGGTCACGAACACCACGGTCGTAGCAGTCTGCCCCCAGATCTTCATCAGCTCGAGGTTCATCCGCTCGCGCGTCATCTCGTCGAGGGCCCCGAAGGGCTCGTCCATGAGCAGCAGCTTGGGGTCGAAGGCGAGGGCGCGAGCAATCGCGACCCGCTGCTGCATGCCGCCCGACAGCTGCCAGGGATGTTTCCCCCCGAAGCCTTCGAGCTCGACCAGCTTCAGGAGCTCGCCCGACCGACGTGCGCGCTCGTCCCTGGGGAAACCCATGATCTCGAGCGGCAGCTCGATGTTCCGGGCGATCGTTCGCCAGTCCATGAGCACCGGCGCCTGGAACACCATCCCGTAATCCCGGTCGAGCCGTGCGCGGCTGGCGGGCTTGCCGTTCACGAGGATTTGCCCCGCGGACGGGGTCGTCAAGTCGCCGATCAGCCGCAGCAGTGTCGACTTGCCACACCCCGACGGACCGATGAGGGACACGAACTCGCCCTCGCCGATCTCCAGGTCGATCCCCTCGAGCGCTTGGACAGCGGTCGGGCCCGTGCCGAACGTCTTCTCCACGCCGGTCGTGTGAACGACCGCGCGCCCCACGTCGGGAGCGGGGGTTGAGGCACCCGGATGCGCCGCTCCCACGTCGGTCATGGTTGCGTGCTCACCCGAGGTCGAGGGTTCGATAACGGCCACGGAGCAGGCGGCCCTCGGCGACCTTGACCAGGCCGACGAACACCAGGCCGACAACCGAGCACAGGATGATCGTTGCCCACAGCCTCTCCGGTGCCGTCACGTAATACTGGTTGTAGTTGATGATCGCGCTCGCGAGGCCGTCGGGAATGCCTGCCGGGATCTCGCCAATGATCGCGCCGATGACCGAAGCTGCCGCGGCGATTCGGAGGGCCGCGAAGAGGTACGGCAGCGAAGACGGCAGGCGCAGCAGCCACAGGATCTGGCGATTTGACGCGGCATAAGACCGGAACAGCTCGAACGCCCGCTGATCCGCGGCGCGGAGCCCGCGCAGTGCTCCGATCGTGACCGGAAAGAACGTCAGGTAGGCGGTGACGATGGCCACGGAAAGCCAGCCGGCCTTCGTAGCGCTCACGATGATCGGGGAGATGGCCAGGATAGGCACCGTCTGAGAGGCGACGACGTAGGGCACGAGCGCGCGCTCTGCGAGGCGCGAGTGGACGAACCAGACGGCCAGCCCGAGCCCGAGCAAGCCCCCGAAGACAAAGCCGATGACCGCCTCGCGGAAGGTGAACAGCGCCTGCCCCGCGAGCACGAGACCCAGTGGCGGCCCGTTGCGCTGCGCGGGGTCGACGAACGCCCTCGCGACATCCCAGACGTGCGGTAGCGAAAGATCGTCGGCGATCCGCCAGTGGGTCGGCGGCAGATGCTCGTAGTCGATCCGCAGCCCCAAAACGGTGCCGTGGATACGCCACGGGTCGCCGCCCAGCCACTTCGCCAGCTCCCACACAACCAGCACGGCCAGCAGGACGACCACGAACCCAACGACTCGACGTGCCGAACGCGTCTCCCTGGCCAGCCCGAGAGAGGCTCCGCGCGGTTGGGCGATCGACGGTAGCGCCGTCACCGAAGCGTCAGGCCTGAACGGCCTGGTCGGCGATGTCGAGCGCCCGGTCGATGATCTCGAAACCCTCGGCCAGCTGCGCTTCCGTGATGCACAGCGGCGGATTGGTGTGGATCGAGTTGTTGGCGATCATGGTGTACAGCCCGTTGTCGCGCAGGAACCTGCCGATGGCCTTCATCTCGTCGGAGGTGCCGTTGAAGCTCGTCATCGGCGTGAAGGGCTCGCGACGGCGCACCAGGTCGATGATCCCGAACAGGCCGAGGTTGCGGTAGGCGCCCACGCTGGGATGGCGGGCGTACAAGTCCTCGTGGTGGCGCCGCATGACCGGTCCCAGCCGCCGGGCGTTCTCGATCAGCCCGTCCTCTTGGTACACAGAGATCGTGGCAAGCGCAGCGGCAAGGCTCACCGGGTGGCTGCTGTAGGTCAGTCCGCCGTAGTACATCATCGACTCGAATTTCTCGGCGAGGGGGCGGCGCATCGCCACGGCACCCAGCGGCAGATATGAGCTGGTCAGGCCCTTGGCCATCGTCATCAGGTCAGGGGTCACGTCCCAGTTGTCGATGGCGAACCATTTCCCGGTCCGGCCGAAACCCGCCATCACCTCGTCGGCGACCATCAGGATGCCGTAGCGGTCGCACAGCTCGCGGACGCCCTGGATGTAGCCGTCGGGCGGAATGAGGATCCCGTTTGTGCCCACGATGGTCTCGAGGAATATCGCCGCGATCGTGTGCGGCCCCTCGTAGCGGATGACGTCCTCCAGGCCCTGCAGCGACTCGGCGGCCGGGCGCGGTTCCTTTTCGCCCCAGCGGTGGGTGTCCGGATAGCGGACGACCCCGACCAGGCCGGGCTCGTTCGCCCAACGCCGTGGATCGCCGGTCAGGGTCATCGCGCCCATGGTCGCGCCGTGGTACGCGCGATATCGGGCGAGGAGCTTGTAGCGGCCGGTCGCATGTCGAGCGATCTTGATTGCGTTTTCGATCGCCTCGGCGCCGCCCAGCGTGAAGAACACCTTGTCCAGGTCGCCGGGCATGATCTCGGCGAGCTTCTGCCCGAGGCGCGCCCTGGGTTCCGTGACGAAGGCCGGCTGGACGAATTGCAGCTTCGTCGCCTGTGCCGTGATGGCATCGATCACTCGCCGGTCGCCGTGGCCGATGTTGACCGACATCAGCTGGCTGTTGAAGTCGATGATCCGCGTGCCGTCCGGCGTGTACAGATAGATCCCCTCGGCGTGGTCCACCGCGATCGGGTCCACGGCCCCCTGGACGGACCACGAGAAGAAGGTGTGCTCGCGCGAAAGTCGGACGATCTCCTCGGCGGTCATGCCGGGTGCGGTGCTGATGCCCATCGGTCCACCTCGCTTGACCATGCCGGCTTCTATGCTGCGATTAGATCACAACGGTGGGGCGCCGCGGCTCAGGCGTGACGCGCTCAGGCGTGACGCCGCGGCTCAGGCGTGACGCGCTCAGGCGTGGCGCGCTCAGGCGGGAACCCGTTGCACCTCGTGCGCGCAGCGTACGATCGCCTCGGCCGAGCGGTCGACGTCGGCTTCGGTCGTGTTCCAGCCCGAGACAGAGATCCGCATGGCCGCGCGCCCATGCCAGGTCGTTCCGCCAAGCCAGCACGTTCCATCCCGCTGGACCGCGGCGACGACTGCGCGTGTCTGGGCGTCCCCGGCCGCAACCTCCGTCGGGTCCGATCCCAATGGCGTGAAGCGGACGAGGACCTGGTTGAGGACGACGTCGTTGAGGATCTCGACTCCTGGCTCCTCGCGGAGGCTGTCCGCGAACCGCCGAGCCAGGCCGCAGCAGCGGTCGATCATGTCGGCGGCCCCCGCGCGACCGAGGGATCGCAACGCCGCGTAGACCGCGAATCCGCGTGCCCTGCGAGAAGACTCCGGCACCCAGTTGTAGGGATCGCGCTCGGCGCCCGCGGTCTCGACGTAGTAGGCCGCGCCGAGCGTCATCGCGTCGTGATGGGGTGCTGGATCGCGGACGAACGCGAGCCCCGAGTCGTACGGGACGTTCAGCCACTTGTGGGCGTCGGTCGTCCACGAATCTGCGAGGTCGATCCCGGCAGTGAGCTCGCGCAGCCGCGGCGATGCGGTTGCCCAGAGGCCGAACGCCCCGTCCACGTGGAGCCATGCACCCCGCTCGTGCGCAATCCGGACGATCTCCTCGAGCGGATCGAATCCGCCCGTGTTCACGTTGCCGGCCTGGGCGCAGACGATGGTCGGCCCTTCCGGCAGCGCGCTCAACACCTCTTGCAGGGCGTCCGGGCGCATCCGGCCCTGGCCGTCGGCCTCGACCTTGTGTACTCGCGCGCGACCCAGGCCCAGCATCTGGAGCGAGACGAAGATCGTCACGTGGGCTTCGGCACCAACGACCACATGGATCGGCGGCGCACCGACAAGGCCGTCCTGCTCGACGTCCCAACCCTCTCGTCGCAGCACGGCATCGCGGGCGGCAGCCAGGCAGGTGAAGTTGGCCATCGTGGCGCCCGTTGTGAAGCCCACGCTCGTCGAGGAGGGCAGGCCGAAGAGTTCGATCAGCCACTGGGCGGCCACTTCTTCGACGACGGCAGCGGCCGGCGAGATCGCGTACAGCCCCGCGTTCTGGTCCCAGGCGCTGGTCAGCCAGTCGGCGGCAAGCGCTGCGGGCAGGCTGCCGCCGATGACGAAGCCGAAATAGCGCGGGCCGGCCGTCGCGACGAGCCCGGGTTCCACCGCGGATGCCAGAGTTTCGATGACGGCGGTGGGCGATTCGCCCTCCTCGGAGAGCTGCCCGCCAAGAGCCGCTCGCAGGCCCTCGAGGTCCACCGCCGGTCCAACGGGCCGCTCCGGGAGGCTCTCCAGGTACCGTGTCGCCAACTCGCGGGTCCGCTGGAGGAGCTCGCTGTCTGTCATCCGGACACCTCCCTGCGCGACACTTGCCTGGGACCATACGGCGGGTTGGCTTGGAGCAGCCATCCTAGCGCCTGGCGCGCGGAGCTCCGATCTCGGCAGTCGACTCGCTCGTGAGGCCGCGCACGCTAGCAAATACGAGTGCCCGTAATGCCAAACGCGTTTTCGGGCTTCCCGGCCGCGCACTACCGCAAATACGAGTGCCCGTAATGCCAAACGCGTTTTTCGGCCGTGCGAGGACGCGGTCCCCACGGATTTGTCCCGACGGGAACGTGTCGCGGGATATTCCTCACTCGCTTTGCCCATTTCCGTATCCGAAAGTGCCGCGCCCCGCCGATGACAGCAACGTGGTTGATATTTGAGTCATTCCGCGCCGGCTGAGCAAATCGGGCGGCCCACGCAACGCTTTACGGGCGCCGCACCACACCCGATCATGCGGAATACATCGACCGGATCATTCGGAGGAGGTTCCTTGGGCTTCGACTATCGAACGATCACGCCCGAGCGGGTTGCAACTCTGACCGACGAAGCCATCGCCGCCGCAGATCTGCTGCTGGCCAACGCTGCGACCGCCTCGCCGACCTCGTTCGAGGGGACCGTGCAACCGATCGACGATGCTGACGCGCTGGTCTACGCGGCTTCGGGCCGAGGCGCCTTCATGGCCCGCGTTCATCCGGAGGCCGCCGTTCGAGACGCCGGCCAGGCCGCCGAGACACGGATTCGAACGTGGCAGGCGGCGCTGCCCGGCCGCGAAGACCTGGCGCGCGCGGTTCGGGCATATGCCGAAACGGATGCGGCCCGCGAGCTGACCGGCCAACAACGCCGTCTGCTCGACCATCTTCTGCGCGATTTCCGGCGGGCCGGTCAGGACCTGCCCGCCGAGCAGCGCGCCGAGGCCGGTCGCCTGCGCAGCCGGATCGTCGAGCTCGAGGTGGCCTTCCAGCGCAACATCGACGAGTGGCAGGACGGCCTCGACCTGACGCGCGAGGAGCTCGATGGCCTGCCCGAGGACTACGTCGGGCGGCTCGCGCCCGGAGCGACTGACGGGACCTATCGCGTCACGCTCGCCTACCCCGACTACTACCCGTTCCTCGAGAACGCCCGCCGGCGCGACCTGCGGCAGGAGCTCGAACGCCGCTTCTTCAACCGCGCGCTGACGAGCAACCGGCCGGTCATCGCCGAGCTGCTCGGGCTGCGGCGCCAGCTGGCGCACGTGTTGGGCTACGCGTCCTGGGCGGACTACGCAGTCGAGATAAAGATGGCCGGCACCCCGGACCGTGTCTGGGACTTCCTGAACGAGCTCATCCCGCCGCTGGCCGACAAGACCGACCGCGAGATCGAGACCATGAGTGCCCTGCTGGCGTCGGACACGGGTGACACGCAGTTTCGCTCATGGGACTGGCGCTACTACGACAGCCAGCTTCTCCGAAATGAGTTCTCGGTGGACCAGGACGCGGTCGCCGAGTACTTCCCGCTGGACGCCGTCCTGGACGGGCTGTTCGGGCTGTCGGGCGAGGTCTTCGGCCTGGAATATCGGGAACTTCCGGAGCCGACCGCGTGGCATCCCGACGTCCGACTTTTCGAGGTTCTCGACCGACCGACCGGGCGGCTGCTGGGCACCTTCTACGTCGATCTCTTCCCGCGCGAGGGCAAGTTCGGGCATGCGATGGCCTGGCCGATCACGCTGCCGCGCCGCGCCGCGGACGGGAGCCAGCGAGGCGAGGAGCTGCCGGAAGCGGCGATCGTGGCGAACATTCCGCCGCCAACCACAGGCGCTCCGTCGCTCGTGCAGCACAGCGACGTGGAGATGCTCTTCCACGAGTTCGGGCACATCCTGCATGAAATCGTGAGCCAGGCCCATTTCGCCCGCTTTTCGATCTTCCAGGTCGAGCCGGACTTCGAGGAGGCGCCCTCCCAGATCATGCAGCACTGGACCTGGCAGCCTTCCGTGCTCCGGCAATTCGCCCGCCACTACCGAACACGGGAGCCGATCCCCGAGGATCTGGTGGATCGGCTGGTCGCCGCACGCGACCTCAACGTTGGGCTCAAGACACTGTTCCGGCTGTGCCGCTTGAGTGTGCTTGACCTGGAGCTCCACACGGGCGACGGGCCCGATCGGATCGACGAGATCCACCGTGAGACCTTCGGCGTGACGCGACTGCCGTTCCATGAAGGGACCTTCGATCTCGCGGCGTTCGGACATATCGCCAGCGGCTACGACGCCGGCTACTACGGGTACATCTGGTCGAAGGTCTACGGCGACGACATGTGGAGCCGCTTCGAGCGTGAGGGCATCACCGATCCGGCGGTCGGCGGCTCGTACCGGCGCGAGATCCTGGAGCCCAGTGCTTCTCTCGACGCGGACGAGATGCTCCGGCGCTTCCTCGGCCGAGAGCCGTCCAACGCGACGTTCCTGAAGCTCCTCGGACTCGTGCCCGCCTGACCGCCCGTCGAGCCTAGGCTGTCGAAAGCCTTCAGCCCCGATCGAGGAGCGCCAGAACAGGTGCGAGCTGTTCGATCGAGGCGAGGTTGATCGGGTCGAGCACCAGCTGCAGGTGGCCGATGCCCTCTCGCGCGAAGGCTCGGAACGTCTCGGCGAACTCTTCGGCGCTGCCCGTCAGGGGGGCGACCGCCTCCTTGGCATAGTCGCCCTGGATCCGCCCGGCGCCGCCCGGCGTCTGGACCATCACCGCCACGGTGCGCTGAACCGCGTCCGGCTCCCGACCAACCTCGGCGCAGATCCGATCCACCCTCGCGCGCAGGGGTGACACACCCGCCGGCGTGTTGTCGATGTCGGCGAACCAGCTGTTCCAGGCAGCCACGTGGGGCAGCGCGATACGCAGCATCCGCTCGCCATTCGAGCCGATGAGCAGCGGCGGGCCTCCGGGACGAGGGCCGCGCGGCACCAGCTCGCAGTCGCGGACCTGGTAGAACTCGCCGGCAAAATCGATCGCCCCCTCGCGCAGCAGGGTCCGGATGATCGTGAACGCCTCCTCGAAGCGGCTCACGCGGCGATCGAATGGGAAACCGAACGCCCGGTATTCGGTCTCGTTCCAGCCCGCGCCCAACCCCAGGGTCAGGCGTCCGCCGCTGATCTCGTCGATCGTGGCGGCCTTCTTGGCGAGCATGGCCGGGTTGTGAAAGCTGGTCGAGGCCACCAGCGGCCCAAGCTGGATTCGCGATGTGACGGCCGCCAGGGCAGCCAGCTGGGACCATGCCTCCCACGGGCCTCGGGCCCGCTCGCCGGGCTCCCGGTAGAGCAGGTGGTCGCCGACCCACAGGGAATCGAAGCCGAGTTCCTCGGCGCGCGTCGCCATGGCACGCAGCTCAGGCCAGCGGACTACGTATTCCACCTCGGGTAGCTGGATCCCGACCTTGACTGGTCGTGCCACTGGACCTCCTTGCGGTTGGGCGTGAGGCTTTCGGTCGGGGACGCAGCCGGTTCAGCCGGTTGGCCGCCTGGCGAGTATGGCGGCTCGTTCTGCAAGGTCCCCGGCAATACTGCAAGGTCGCTGCAAGGCCCGTGAAACCCTCCCGCGACCGTTGGGTTGACGCCCGCGCGACCCCTCGAGAGGGATAATTCAGGCATCCCGGAACACTCCATCGGGCCGAAGGCTCGTCTTTCGGCTCGGCCGGGGAGGAAGGAGTTCCAACCATGCAGGTCATGGATATTTGGGTCTATCGAAACGAGGCGTGGTCGGGCGTAGACCTGACCGGGTTCGACGTCGAGGCGACCGACGGGAAGATCGGCAAGGTTTCCGATACGACCCGTGACACGAACGGCAGCTTCATCGTCGTCGAGACTGGCCCCTGGATTTTCGGCCACAAGGTGATGTTGCCCGCAGGCACGATCTCTTCGGTCGACACGCAGGACCGGACGGTCTTCGTGAACGTGACCAAGGACCTGATCAAGAACGCGCCTGAGTTCGACGAGAGCGTCGGCGCCGACGAGACGTACCGCCGCAACCTCGGCGAGTACTACAGCCGTGGCGCCTTTGCGGAGACGTCGGGCTCGACACGCCGCTAGACCAGCACCCCAGTTCGTCGCGAAGCCCCTGACCTATCGGTCGGGGGCTTCGCCGTGTCCGGGACCGGCAGCTTCCCGCGGTGTATCGTTCGGCCCTTCCGAAAACCCCGATCGCGCGACTGAGGAGGACGCGAGTCGATGCCACGGATCGTGAAGGGCGCGCTGCTACAGGCGACCTGGACAGGCGACAAGGAGTCGATGATCCAGAAGCACGAAAAGGCCGCGGAGGATGCCGCCAGGCAGGGCGCCCAGGTGATGCTCTTCCAGGAGCTCTTCTACGGGCCCTACTTCTGCCAGGTCCAGGATCCCCAGTACTACGCGTACACCGAGCACATCCCGGACGGCCCGACCACCAAGCGGATGCAGGATCTGGCGAAGCAGACGGGCATGGTCCTCGTGGTGCCTATGTACGAGGAGGACGACAAGGCCTCGGGCATCTACTACAACACCGCGGCCGTGATCGATGCCGACGGCACGTACCTCGGGAAGTACCGGAAGACGCACATCCCGCACGTCAAGGGCTTCTGGGAGAAGTACTACTTCCGCCCGGGGAACCTGGGCTATCCCGTCTTCGAAACCGCGGTCGGCAAGGTCGGCGTGTACATCTGCTACGACCGGCACTTTCCCGAGGGAGCTCGCGCCCTCGGCCTCAACGGCGCCGAGATGGTGTTCATCCCGAGCGCCACTTCGCGCGGGCTGTCGGAATACCTGTGGCGGATCGAGCAGGTCAGCCACGCCGTCGCGAACGGCTATTTCGTTGGGACGATCAACCGCGTTGGCATCGAACCGCTGGGCGACGACGACTTCTACGGCCAGAGCTACTTCTGCGATCCCCGCGGGCAATTCATCGGCGAGGTCGGCTCCGCCCACGACGAGGAGCTCCTCGTGCGGGACATGGACCTCGACAAGATCCAGGAAGTCCGCCAGACATGGCAGTTCTACCGCGACCGGCGCCCGGACGCCTACGACGACCTCGTCCGACCCTGAGTCTTCGGGCGCCAGTGGCATCGGAGGGCCTCCGTCCTGGACCTTGGAAAGCAAGCAGTAGCTCAACGCTGAAGTTGCCCCCATGAAATTTGGATTCACGCTCAAGCCCGACCACACGATCGAACGAACGCTCGCGCTGACTCGCCAGGCGGAGGCTGCCGGCTTCGAGTATGCGTGGCTGTTCGACTCCCACGTCCTCTGGCAGGAGGCATACGTCCTGCTGACGCTCATGGCGACGGCCAGCGAGCGGCTGCGCCTGGGCACCTGCGTGACCAACCCCGCGACCCGCGAGCCCTCGGTGACCGCCAGCGCGCTCGCCACGCTCAACCAGGTCAGCGGCGGGCGCATGGATCTCGGTATCGGGCGCGGCGATTCCGCCCGTCGCGTTCTCGGCAAGGGGCCGACCACGATGGCCACCCTCGAGGAGGCGATCCACCTCATTCGCGACCTGGTCGAGGGCAGGCCGGTGAAGTACGAGGGCACGGAGCTGCAGCTGACGTGGAGCGGTCGCTGGAAGCTGCCCGTGTGGGTTGCCGGCTATGGCCCGATGGCCCTGACGATGACCGGCCGTGTGGCGGACGGGGTGATCCTGCAACTGGCCGACCCGGACCTCGTACGCTGGTTCGTGGGCCAGGTCCGAGAGGCGGCAAGGGCCGCCGGCCGCGATCCGGGCGCGATCAAGGTCCAGGCCGCTGCGCCGGCCCACGTGGGCGAAATTTCGGACTGTCGCGAACGGACTCGCTGGTTCCCGGCGCTCGTCAGCAACCACGTCGTCGACCTGGTGACCAAGTACCCGCGCGGCCAGCTGCCCGAGGCACTCACCGGGTACATCGGGGACCGCGAGGGCTACGACTACCACCACCACGCCGAGGTCGGCTCGACCAATGCCCGCTTCGTCGGCGACGAGGTGACCGATCGCTTCTGCGTCCTGGGCTCGGTCGACGACCACATCGCCAAGCTGCGCGAGCTCGCCGATGCCGGCGTCGACCAGTTCAACATCTACCTCATGAACGGCGACGAGGAACGGATACTCGAGGTCTACGGCCGGGAGATCGTGCCCGCCATGCGGGAAGTAGAAGCCGGGCGAGCCTGAGGCTGGGCCGCGGCTCTGTCGGCGCGTGGCGGCTCTGCCGGCGCTCTGGATCGGCGCTACCCTGTCCCCCTGCCACCATCAACGGCGAGGAGTAACTGATGGACAAGAAGGCCAAGACCCCCAAGAAGCCGAAGCAGAACAAGCCCAAGACCTCGACGAAGTAGCGCTTCGCCGGGCCACGTCGCCCGCCGGCCCGGACATCAACCGGCCAGGGCCAGCGTGAAAGTCCGGTTCGTCGCGGGCGTCGCTCCGATCGTCCCGGACCTGGCGTCGGCACGAAGCTTCTATGTCGATGCCCTGGGCATCCCTCTCTCGGACCATGACTATCCGGCCACGTTCGATTTCGAGGGTGTCAAGCACTTCGGTTTGTGGCGGCTCGAGGACGCCGCTCAGGCGTGCTTCGGCCAGCCGGGATGGCCCAACGAGGTCCCCCACCGCAGGCCTCGATCGAGTTCGAGGTCGATGACGTGGCGGCCGCCGCAGCCGAGCTCGAGGGCAAGGGCTACCGGCTGCTCCATGGCGCCCGAACCGAGCCGTGGGGTCAGACGGTCGCGCGCCTCATCGGCCCGGAGGGATTGCTCGTCGGCCTGTCCTACGCTCCCTGGTATCACGAGGCGGAGCCAGGGGCAGTCACCGAATCCTGACCCGAAGGCTCGCCTCGCCCCAGCCCCACTCGAGAGGAGCGTGATGCGCACCCTGATCGCCAACGGCATCGTGGTCACGGCCGAGGGCTCGTCCGGCGCGGACGTGCTGGTCGACGGCGAGCAGATCGCGCTGATCGGCCGCGACCTGGCCGCCACGGGGGTGACCGCCGACGAGTCCATCGACGCCCGCGGCAAATACCTCATTCCCGGCGCGATCGACGTGCATACCCATATGGAATTGCCCTTCGGCGGCACCTTCGCGAAGGACACCTTCGAGACCGGTACGCGAGCGGCGGCCTTCGGCGGGACGACGACGATCGTCGACTTCGCCGTGCAGTCGCGCGGCAAGTCCCTGCGCGAGGGCCTCGACGCCTGGCATGCCAAGGCCGAAGGCAACGCGGTCGCCGACTACGGCTTCCACATGATCATGTCGGACGTCAATGACGAGACGCTGGCGGAGATGGATACCCTCGTCGCGGAGGGTGTCCCCGACTTCAAGCTGTTCACGGCCTACCCCGGCGTCTTCTTCAGCGACGACGGGGCGATCTTCCGGGCGCTGCAGCAGACCGCAAAGAACGGCGGGCTGATCATGATGCACGCCGAAAACGGGCTGGCGATCGACATCGTCGCGGCCCAGTTCGCGGACTCGGGCAAGACCGATCCGTACTACCACGGTGTCGTGCGCTACCCCATCTTCGAAGGCGAGGCGACCAACCGGGTGATCCGCCTGGCCGAGGCCGCCGGCGTGCCCGTGTACATCGTTCACCTATCGGCACGCGATGCGCTGAACGAGGTCAGGGCCGCCCGCGATCGCGGCGCGATGACCTTCGCCGAAACCTGTCCCCAGTACCTGTTCCTGTCGCTCGATGACATGGGCCACGGCTTCGAGGGTGCCAAGTTCGTGTGCTCGCCGCCCCTTCGGCCGAAAGACCACCAGGAGGAACTGTGGAGCGGCCTGCGCAAGGACGATCTCCAGGTCGTGTCGACCGACCACTGCCCGTTCGACTTCCACGGCCAGAAAGACCTTGGCAAGGACGACTTCCGGAAGGTGCCCAACGGCCTGCCCGGCGTGGAGGATCGCGTTGACCTGCTGCACGACGGCGGCGTGGTCGCCGGCCGGTTGACGCGCGAGCGCTGGGTCGAGGTCCTCTCGACCGCGCCGGCCCGAATGTTCGGGCTGTACCCGCGGAAGGGCGCCATCGCCGTCGGCTCCGATGCCGACCTCGTCGTCTACGACCCCGGCCGGAAGCACACGATCAGCGCAAAGACGCACCACATGAACGTCGACTACTCCTGCTACGAGGGCCGAGCGGTGCAGGGCGGCTCGGACGTGGTCCTGTCGCGCGGTTCGGTGATCGTCCGCGACGGGGAGTTCACGGGTCGCAAGGGCCACGGCCAGTTCCTCAAGCGCGGCTTGAGCCCCGCGCTCCGGCAGAGCTGAATTCGGTGCCGGGGGCCGAGCGCAGACGGGGCGTCTCGGCGCGCTCCGCTCTCATAGCCGCGGCGTGGCTCGGGCTGCTGGTGGTACTGGCCTCGTGCCGGTCGATCTCCGTTCTGCCGTCGCCGCAGCCGAGCCTGGGGCCGGACAAGTTCAGCCACGACTTCCCCGACATGGAACGCGCTCTGCCGCCCACACTGGCCGGAGTGCCGGCCCAGTCCGTCGAGTCCTTCGACGGGGAGGCGGCCGTCGACGACGAGGGGCTGTATTTCGGGATGTACCCGATCATCAGCGAAGCCGTCGGGTTCGACCACGTCGACCGCATTCGCATCGCCGGAGAGGCCTGGCCGATGGGTGGCGCCTGGCTTACGCTCCGCCTCTTCCGCGTGGATGACCCGAAGGCCGTCTGGCCGGCCGTCACCAAGGCGGCCCTGGAGGCTTCCCCGGACAGCTCGAACCGCTGGCAGCGAGTGACCGTTGGTGGACGGGAGGTGCTCTCGGCGTTGGACCTGCCGCCGGAGAGCCAGGCGATCTACGTGATGATCGTCGGCGACACGCTCTATGAGATCGACAGCCCGGATCGCGACAAGGCCGCCGCGATCGTCGCCGGCCTGCCGTAGCGTAGGGTTAACCCGGCCCTCGCTGCCGCCATTCGAGCAGGCGTGTGCAGGCAACGTCGCACCAGACGAGGCCCGATTCGGCAGGTGGCGCGGAGCCCTCGGCCAACGCGCGCATCCACCTCACCGACGAACCGGACGCGGGACGATTCCGGCCGCCCCTCGACCACCGCCGCATGTCCTGACGGGTCAGCCCTTCTTGTCGGGGTTCGGCAGGACGAAGTCGCGGATCGTTGCCTGAAGGTCGTGGTAAGCGCCGATGAACTGGCGCAGTGTGCGGACGGTGGCGCCGTACGAATCGAACTGTTCGGGCGTCATGCCGTCCGGCTCGTTGGCCAGCCGGAAGTCGGGGATCAGCTCCGAGAGCTCGGCGACGATGGCCGGATCGACCGGCTCGTCGATCCTCGATCGGACCTCGACGCGTGACCCGTTGAAGCGGACCTGCCACTGGTGGGTCATCGTCAGCACCACGTCGCCACCCACCAGCTGCGACCAATGCAGCTGGTTCCGATACGCGGCTGCCAGCAGCCGGGTCCGGTAGCCGCGCTCGCGATACAGGCCGTAGGCACGCTTGAATGCGGCAACGCCCGCCCAGTCGGCGGTCCCCGGCGTGAGCACGATGTCGTCTCGCTCGGCGATCGCCTTCATCCAGTCGTCGAGCCGCCCGACCATGATCGTGCAGACGGGGTGGAAGATGCTGTTGTCCATGCCCTCGGCGGCTCGCCGCTCCAACGCTCGCTCGATCGCTTCGGCCACAGCCAGTGCCTGCGGCACGCTGAAGTTGACCGTTGCGTTGATGTTCACCCCGCGATAGGTCGCCTCCTCGATCGCCTCGACGCCCGCGCGGGTGCTCGGAAACTTGACCTGCAGGTTGGGCGCCAGGCCGGCGAAATGGAGGCCCTGTTCGAGCATGGCTTCGGAGTCCCGGAAGAGCGTCGGGTCGGTCTGGATCGACAGGCGGCCCGCCGCGCCGCCGGTTCGCTCGAAGATCGGGCGCAACATGGCCGCGCCGCGCAGCGCGATCTCCTCGTAGATCTGCCACGTAATCCGCGTCTCCGACCACGTCGGAAACGAGGCGAACAGCTCCCGAGCGCGCGCCTTCCAGCGCTCGGGCTCCTTCTTGAGGACCTCGAGCGTGATCGGCGGGTTGGACGTCGCGCCCACCGCCCCGTTTGCGATGGCATATTCGAGCTCGTCTGGCGCGCTCGAATCGTTCCAAAGAGCCGTGCCCAGGCGCACTGTCTGCTGGAGCGGCGTGAGCGTGGTCGTTTCGGTCATGGCTATCTCCGAGGCCGGGCGGGATCCCAGTCCATCAACCAGACGTGGTCCGGATCCACTGTAAATCGCCATTCGCGCGTCGGGCCAGCCATCACGTTCAGGTAGTAGCAGTCGTAGCCCGGCGCGGTCGCCACGACGTGATAGCCGCGCGGCACGAGCACAAGGTCGCCGTCGCGCGCGACGAGAGCCTCGTCCAGCGACCGATCCGGCGTGTAGATCCGTTGGAACGCGAACCCGGTCGGCTTGGCGAGGCGGTAGTAATAGAGCTCCTCCAGGTAGCTTTCGCGTGGAGGATCTTCGGTGTCGTGCTTGTGGGGCGGATAGCTCGACCAGTTGCCGCCCGGCGTGAACACCTCGAAGGCGATCAGGCGACCGGCTTCGGCCGACGACGGCAGGAGGTGGTGGATTCGCCGCTCCGTGTTGCCGGTCCCCCTGGCCTCCGCCAGGATGTCGCCCGGCTCGATCGCCCGCGTCGTCCGCAGGTCGCCGGCGGGAGCCGAGCCTACTGCAATCAGCGCCTCACGGCCTGCGTCGACCTCGATCCGGCCGCCCGGCTCAACCAGGACCATCGCGGGCGGC
>Ga0137377_10000493_pt1 | contig 24057 bp, 21 predicted proteins | sample SagtaG_22_FD_104815 | JGI IMG/M metagenome (GOLD analysis project Ga0137377, IMG submission 104815) | Vadose zone soil microbial communities from Sagehorn Ranch, Mendocino, California, USA - Sage2_L_40_16 metaG | ecosystem: Environmental > Terrestrial > Soil > Vadose zone | place: USA... | reverse complement strand
TCTTCGCCGAGTTCGAACCGTTCCGCCATCCGTGCGCCGACCTCGCAGTGGGCGGTCATCCCGCTAACCCCGATCGACTTGCCCCGTATGGCCAGCATCGCGAGCAGCCCAACTCGGTCGACCAGGGGTAGGTCCCTTCCAGCCAGATCAATCACCAGCCTGGCAACTGCGGCTGGCGTCACACCGCCCTGCACGCTCGCCTTGCGACTAGCCTCGATGTCGTCACCGAACAGCCCGGCCATTTCGTGTCATGTCGACGTGCAACCGATAGAGCGAAGGAGCGTCGCGTAGTAGACGTTTCGTCGCTCGGTTGCACTTAACCCCAGTCGCTCGGTAAGACAGGCGGCGACGATCCCAGCTCGGATCGCAGTTTCGGTGGGTTTGCCCATAGCCAGATCGGTGATCAGCGAGAGGGCGGCCATGGGCTCGGCAAGCCTCATCCGCGCGCTCTCGGCCCCGCCAACTGCTGCCATTGGAGGCTCGTTGCCCCTACAGGTCGGGCCTACACGCGGCCGTGAGCTGAGGCGCCACGGCGAGCATCATTGCACCGGCGCCGGCCGAACGTTCTCCAAGGAGCAATCATGTGAACCACAGATGCTGCCCAAGCAAGAGCAGAGGTGCCTATTGCCAACGTGACAGCTCGGATGGTCGCAACCTCCCCCACGCCTCAACTACATAGTCAGACGTCATGGTCGGCATCGGATAGCACACCTGATGCGCGAATCACGCCATAGCCGGGAGTCTGCGCACGGCGTACCAATCCGGGTATCTGCCCACATATCGTACTTCGAGCGACGTCCGACCACAACATCTTGTTGGCTGGGGAGGAAGGATTCGAACCTTCAACCTTCTGATCCAGAGCAACACGCGATATCGACGGCGGTGCTTTCGAATTGAGCTACCGCGTCTGATAAGTGAATTGCGAAACAGCTCCGCGGCTGATCCCAGGGCGCAAATTTGGCGCGAAACGTGCGCGTAGTGCATCCAAGAGGGCCCAACGCTGCCGCTCCACCACAGGTACGAAGTCGTGTGAAGCCTGCCACCGCCAGCGACCTCAATGTCCTCGGCACTCTCGATGAGGACGCGGAGCCGGCGCGCACGAGCGCCGGGGTGTGTGGCAACGCCAAGGTCCGAACCAAGCTGGACAGCTGGTGCCTGCCGTGCCATCAGGCCGCTACCCAGGACTGGCGAGCGGCGAGGTCGCTCCTGCCGAGCCACGGCGGTCCAGGGGGCTCGAAGTAAGTCGAAGGGCGCCAGAGGCGCTGGTTAACAAGAAGCACGTGCGCCTTGACACCGAGCGTCTCCGAAGATCAGGCTGCCTGCGATGGCGCAAAACCCGGAGCCAAATTGGCTGCCGGAGCGCCGTGTCGCGAAGCGTTCGGTCAGGAAGATGGACCCCGGGCAGAACGAAGGAGGCGGTAGCGAACCTCAGGTCCTGGAGGACAGAGACGCTGGAGGGTTCTGGATGACAAAGGCCCAGAACAATCCCCAGGGCCAACGGGTCCTCGTCAACGAGTTCGTGTCGGCCGCCCTTGGGCGCCGTTTTGGCGCTGCCGTGCAGCCAGCTGCTGTGCTCGACATCCCCTCGGACATCGCGGAAAGAATCAAGCATGGGAGCGGCGCCGCGTGGGCCACAGGTCCATCATTCGCATCCGAGCTAATGGACAAAGCTGCCGTCTACGCGCCCGACATGCTTGCGGACGCCAGCGACCCGGTCGGGCTGGCCAAGGTGCCCGTACTCGACACGTGGATCGGGATCAACGACGGCCGCCAGGCGCGCGGGCAGCGAGTGGACACGAAGTACGACATCCGAGCAGTTGATTTCGGACACTCGCTCGGGAACCCGAACTGAACCGCTGCTGACTTGCAGGGGCGCGCGGCGCCGACCGCGGTTAATGACCCGAACGGCTGGCTAAAGGCGGCCAGCGCTGACCAGCTCGAGCAGATTGCGGCCGACGTCGAGTCGGTCACTGACGCTGACATCGACGCCATCGTCGCCGCAGTACCGGGCGAGTGGGGCCTCACGCCGGCGGAGCGTGCGGCACTCGCGGCGTACCTTAAAGACCGGAGGGTAGTGCTCATGGTTCTCGTGGCAGGAATGGCCGGAAGCGCGTCATGAGGCTTGCGTACTCGATAGCCAGGTATGTGCCGTCGCTCGTGCGAGGCGAGGCAATAAACATGGGAGTAGCCCTTGAGGTGCCCGAGTCCGAAAAACTGCTTCTGAAGTTCTCGGGATCGTTGTCGCGGACACGGCTCATCTTCCCCGACGCTGACGCTGCGACGATCGGGCTGCTGAGGCGCCACTTCAAGCGCGCCACGGAGAGTGACGTTACGTCTGAGCCGTTTTTCGCGTACACACGACTTCAGCACCTGACCCTCGGCGACCTCGTCAGCGAGACGCGAAACACGGTGCTTCAGTTCTCCGAGCCTGCAGTGACCGTTGGGGAGGATCCCCAGACCGAGCTCGAGGATCTGTACGAGACATTTGTCACGCCCCGCGCCGCCAGCGCAGCGAGGCTCTTCGCCAGCGTTCAGATCGCGCCCGCCCAGATGCGGGCCCGCCTGTACCGCCGAATTGAGAAGGCCGGACTTATAGGCCCGAAGAGAATGCACCAACAGGTCCGGCTGCCGGGCACCGTCTTTCCTTGGGAATTCGACCTCGGGCACACGAACGGCAAGGTCGACATCGTTCAGTCAATAGCACTTAAGGCGCCAGACGACGTCGCGGTGAATCGGGCACTCCTATTGGCGGCTCGCGTGGAGGATGTGCGCGACGCAGGCCGCGCGTCCGTCGGTCGAGTGATCGCGGCCGCAGACCAGACGTCGCGCTCGGCGGGCGTCAAGTTGCTGGAACGTCACCACATCGAAGTCGAGGACATCGCGAGCCAAAAGCTACTCGAAGCGGTCGAGCACCTTCTGACCCAACCCGCACACCGAAAATAGGCTCCGCCGCAGGTTGCCGAGCCAAAGTGACCTATCGGCGGCGCCCTTCGCGAAGCGTCCGTTGGACGCTGCGATGGACCGCCTCTGCCTCGACGCCGCCGACGAGGTCGCGCGCGGACTTGATCGTCGGGCTCGGCTTGCCAGCAGCTACCGAAGGCAGGTAGACCGCCGGGATCTGCGCATTGTCGTCCCGCAGTTTCGACGACCGAGCAAGCCATCGTGGTACAGGTCAATGTCTGCGGTCATATACCACTCATCAGTACAGCCTTGGACGCGAGGGACTCGACGTTCAGGCGGCCCGCGGTGCAGTGGGGCCGCCCTCGCCATCGAGATTGACCATCTCCCTCAGCCGAATGAATGGAATTCCCTCTCGCGCGCAAGCCTCGGCCGCTGCGAGGTCGTAATTGTCGATCGACTCTGTCGCGAACCTAAGGGCCGCTTCCACCGCGCTACCTTCAAGCGCGTACCTGGCGCGCCATTCAGTCAGGAGCCTCTCCATCAGGACGAGCGCCGCAGCAGCCTCGCCGAGCTCATGCGCCCCGGAGTCGCCAGGTCGCGCGCTTAGAACCTCGATGCGATTTCGCACCACGTCGACCATTTCGACGAGCGCCATTTCCGCATGGAGGGAACACCTTTCGTTCAGGTGCTCAACTTCGGCCTGCCACCCATGGATCGCCGCGAACCCGGCCGCTATGGCGACGGCCTCGCGGCGGACGGCAGCCTCGCGCGCCTTGAGTTCCGTGTTCATCACGCCGCCGTCCGACGCCCGCAGAGCCTTGAGGTCGCGAACTCGTCTTACGAAGTCGTCCACGCCGAGTTCGGCGCCACGCCGCCGTGTCTCAGCCGCCGAGTATTCGAGCCGCTCGTTGACCGACTCCATCAGCTCCAACGCGAATCCAAAGTCGAAGGAGAAGTCCTCGTCGTAGGCGCGATCTTGGTCGAGTGTCTTCTGAAGGCGTGCCATGGTGAAACCGAAGCTACCACCGGATTCGCGAATTGGTTCAATCATTTTCGGAGGTGGCCTGCCCGCGCGGTCCTGAGTGCACGGCTGCGGCAAACCCTCGTGCGGATGCCGCGGGACGATGTGCCACATCTCCTTTGCTTCGGTCGTAAGGGAAGACAGAGAGTCCTTGGCGGGAGCCGGCCGACCTCTTGCCTCGTGCTGATGGAAAATTCGCCGGTGGTCCGCATCGACGACGACGACGAGTACTGGGTCTGGATCAGGCACCGCACCCGCGCCGCCGGAGGGATCACCGGCAAGATTCTTTTCTTCTCACCCGACCGCGAGGCGCTAATCGCCATCGCTCGGAACGAGATCGAAGAGCACGGATTCGCCCATGCCAAGGTCTCTCGATCGCTGAAAGGCAGCCAGACCGACTACGTGCTCTGCCTATATGACAGCGGACCCGGGCGCGTTGCTGAGGCGCGCCGCCGACACCCTGAAGCTGATTGCCCTGGGTGGAAGAGCGATGCGGCAACGGAGCGAGGGGAGTATTCGCAGAACTATCTGCGTAGCGTGACTAAGCCGACCCGACCGATCAGCACTAAGCCGCCGCCGGTGCAGCCGGCCACACGTCCCGAGGACTGGTCAGCGTCACCCAAAACGCTAGAGGATGCGCTTGATGCCACGCTGGGCAGTGAGGCTCTGCGTAAGCAGCTTCGTGCGGTGGGCGGCGACGTGATCATCACCGCCAACGTCCGCAGCGATCGTGACTGGCAGCGGAACCGTCACATCCGAAGTGGGCGTATCAGCGCAGCATCCTGGCGGCTGATCCTCAAGGCATGGGAGCTGGGACGCAGTGAGGATGCAGCGGACCTCTTTGTCGAGCGGTACGGCATTGACAGCGAGTGGTATATGACCCCGGAGTTCAAGGAGATCAAGTGGCTGGAGATCATCCCCAAGCCGCGAACCCAGCCTCACGGCGGTTACTTACCAAGGAATTGCTCTGCCAGCGAGTCAACTGCGGCGGGCTGGCAGGTGTTGGGTCAGGACCCATGGCTACAAAATGGTCACAAAATGGCTACAGACAGCGGTCGAGCCTGGGCGGCGGGTCGGCCGATTGAATTTACAATTGGCTCCGGACCAGGGATTCGAACCCTGAACCTTGCGGTTAACAGATCGCTGCACCTCGTTCAGAAATGGCGGTCTGAATTCGCTGAGTGCCGCTGCGTGCCGCCAGATACCACCGTTTGCCACGGGCGTTGCTGTACGACTGGCGCCGTCCTCCGACCCGGCGAACGTACTACTCCCCGCGGTTTTGAAGACCGCGGGCCTGGGGTCCACCAACGGCCGCGCCCGTTCGCTCTCGATTGAAAATGCACCTCAGCAATCCGCAAACGTGCGCCGTCGTCCACATAGATCCACGAAGTTGGCTGTCATCTTGGCTGTCAGCGAGCACCGCAGTCGGTTTTGGCTGGGGCCAACCCGGAGCGGAGCCTCACGGTCCCGAACCGGGGCAACGGCGTGTCCTTCCGTGTCCCGGCGGTTCCTTGCTTGTCCTCTTGCACTCAATCGCTGAGCTCGTCGTGTCCTCTCGAGTCCTCCCGTGTCCTCCTGGTTCCGGAATTGCGTGACATAGCTGTGAGCTCCCGTGGTTCGCCGCTGGGCACCTGCGGGGGTGTCTTCGCCAACTCTCGTTTCAGTTGGAGTCGGATGAGCTGAGACAAGCCGGCCAGGACATGCTCCAGGCCAAAGGTGAAGGCGCGGCCGGGCGATACGCGCTGCCGCGGGCAGCACCCGACGCTAGCAGCGACGGGATAAGTCCAACACTCGGGAGCGTGCCAAGGGCGTTATCTGAGGTTCCACGAGGCGTTCAAAGCTGCCGCGACGTCTTCCAGCCGGCCGATGCCCTCGGTGCCTAGTCGTTCGTTGAAGTCCCTGAGAGGCCGAAGGCTGCCGTTCTTCTGCTCGACGACGAGAAAAGAACCGCCTAGCCGTAGAGTCCGAAGCGAACCTGATTCGACCGTGAATCGGTTCACCGAGTTTCGCGCCAGACGATGGGTCCACTGCACTCCTCGAACGACGATCCGGTCTTCCGTCTGAATCAGCTCACCCGCTCGCATACTGCGAACCGCACCCACTGCGAAAACGATTGCGAGGAGTCCGTATGGGACGCGGCCGGCGGAGTCCGGGTCAAAACTCGCTCCCGCAAGGCTCAATGCGGAGAAGGCTGCCAACCAAGCCGCGAACGTGCGTCCGTAATAGTTTTTCTTGCACCGATGCAGGATCACCGTCAACCAAATGATGGCTCAAAGGCTGGCGGGCTAGCGGCGACCGAGCCCTAGCGCGATGAGCCCCGTGACAATCGCCAACCCAAGACGTAGTTCTACCGACATGGCTCGCAAAACACGTGTCAACGAACCCACGCTCGACCACAGTCGACGTCTCATCTTGATCAGCGCGTCCGATAACGGAAACCATCGTGGGCCGTCGTGGCTCGAACCACATCTGCCCGTGCCGTAACGCGAACCAAGCGATCACGCTGGCAGGCATCTCTATCAACCTCCACTAATCCCCAGGTGACACTCTACGGGCGAGACTCCCGGTCGACCCTGCTTGATTCCGCCGGGGCCGGCGTGGGTTCAAATTACAAGTGGTCGGCATAAGTCCACTCCGGAAAATCAATGCGAGTCGCTCGCTCAGGTATTTCGAGAACGTCAGCCCTTATGCCAACGGATCGACGGGAGGAAGGTGCCATACGACCAGAAGACCATCAAGGCCTCGAGTGCAGTTTGCTCATTGGCAGCGGCTCCTTTGGGCCAACTCTTATACGGCAGGATGGCGCGCCGGCTCGTCGCTCGGCTCTCGTAGACGAGGGAGCGCGTCCCTTGATGCTTGGTGTAAGTGAGGGTCCCTCCGCCACGGCGGTAAACCTGGGCCACGACTCTCCGCCGCCCGCGAAGACGCTCGATGGTCTCGATAAAGCGACTCGGATCCCGGCCACCAACCCAGCTGTCGATAGGCACAATCCTCTCGTCTATGCAGAGGGACCTGAACCGCAGCCCATTCCACATTTGCCGAGTGAGACGAGGCTTTAGCAGATAGTCGTCCCACCTGGCGCTCGCAATCTGCCCCAGTGACCGACCGCCATTGTTGCGAGTGGGAACGATCTCGCCGAGGAACAGAAACAGATCGCGCGGCCTCGGCTGAGCGAACAGACATGTTCCTCGAGGGATTGATAGGGTGACCTTCCACTTCGGGCGTCTAGCCGGATCGCCGGGAAGTTGCACCTCGCGCCTGACCATGTCTGGAGTGAGAATCTGCCAGCGCTCCGTAGTCAGGCTGGCGAACACGTAGGCGGTCCCGCCTCCAATCGCGAGGTCTCCACCCCACTTGAGCTCAACCGCGCTCCCAAGAGAGTTCAGGATGCTGCTACGTGCGTAGGGTTGATACAACTCGAGCTCGATAGCTCTGGTCATATGCGATCCCCTTTAGGAAGTCGTTGCACGCGCCTGCGGCGGGAGGCCGATCAGCACAGCGCCTGCGAGAACGGCGCGGCCGATCCTGCCGACTCTCCCCCCATGCACCGGCGTTAGGGCGGAAGATATGGATACTCGGACTTTTGGACATCACGCCTCTTCGGATTGTGCCTTACGTGCTCAGCCATACCTTCGGAGGAGGGCCATCTGGATCGGTAATCGCAGTGATAGGGCGATCGCGGCCTCCGTCTTGGCTTCGGTTTCGACCCGGCGGTGCCAGGTCGGATCCGGGCAAGCGTCGATGAATCGAGCGACCGCTGCCGCAGCCTCCTCCAGCTCCCTGGCGGCGTCCTCCTGCCTACCCACCTGGATGACGTTAGTCGAGCCGGAGAAACTTGTGCAACGCGGCGCCCGGCGGCGCCAGCCCATAGCTGTTCGACGCCGAGACCTCGCCAACGTAAAGGTCTCCACGCGAGTCGATCGCGATCCCGTGGGGTGCGAACCACACGCGCTCCGGCTCGGAGGCGCCCCACTCGGCGAGGATGGCGCCGCTCGAGTCGCGGACAGTCACCCGCGGTGAGAGTGCATCCTCGACCACGAACTTGGCGCCCGGCGGGCCCTGCACCGTCCGGCCTAGCTCGGCCGTGTAGTAGTAGCCGTCGGGACCGCGAACGATGTTGTTCGGGCAGTTCATCCCCTTCCACTCGCCGACGAAATCGCCGGCCGCGCTGAAGATCTGCGCCCGTTCGTTCTCCCGGTCCGACACGTATATGGTGCCGTCGGCCTCGACGTGGATGCCGTGCGGGATGATGAACTCCGACGGGCCCTCCCCGGGGTCGCCGAACGAGCTCACGAGCTCGCCGGCCTGGTCGAACCGGTGCAGGCGGGCGTTGCCGTAGCCGTCGGTGACCATCACGTGGCGCCCGTCATGGCTTGGCGCGGCGGCGGTTGGAAAGCAGAAAGGCGGCGCCGACCGCTGCACGCTCCGGTGGTAGCCGCGCCGGTAGCCGGTGGCCTCGGACTGGTCGGGCGCGGTGATCTCCAGGTCGAGACGCCCATCGATCGAGAACCGCCTTACCGCCTGGCCCACGTCATCGACGCAGTACACCGAGTCGCCGCCCGTGATGTGAATGCTGTGCGTACGCTTGAAGACGCCGTCGCCCCACGAGGTGACGAACTCGCCTTCGCGATCGAAGACAACGATGGGTGGCTCCCCGCGCTGAAACGCGAACACCCTGTCCTGCGAGTCGACGGCAACGCCAGGCACGTCGCCCAGGGTCATGCCGTCAGGCAGCCGGCCCCAACCCTTGAGCCAGCGAAACCGATGAGCGCCCGAGCCGACGATCACAGCTGCTGCGCGCCCGTGAAGACCGCGGGGTTGACGCATCCCGCAGGCAAATGACCGCGGTCCAGCTCGATCAGGCTGTCCACCACGCCGCCGAGCACGGCCGAGAGGGCGCCCGCGCTAAACCCGGCGAGGTGGCCGCTGAGCAAGACCCCGGGCAGCGCCGCCAGCTCGTCGTTCTCGGGCAGCGGCTCGCGTTCGAACACGTCCAGGGCTGCGCCGGCGATGACGCCCTCCCGGAGGGCCGCGGCGAGAGCGGCCCCATCAACAACGGAACCGCGCGAGGTGTTGACCAGGGTGGCCGTCGGCCGCATCAGGCGCAGCTCATGCTCGCCGATCAGGTGATGCGTGCCGCCGCCGAGCGGGACGTGCAGCGTCAGCACGTCCACCCGCGGGAGGAGCTCGTCGAGGGTCGTCAGCTCGACGCCGAGCGCGGCACTCGCCGCGCGGTCGGGAAACGGTTCGACGACGAGCACGCGGCACTCGAAGCCGCGGAGGCGGCGCGCGACTGCCTGCCCGATCCGGCCGAAGCCGACGATGCCGACCGCGGCGCCGAACAGGTCGCGTGGCGGCGCTCCGCTCCGCCACCGGCCGGACCGCACGTCGGCGTCGGCCATCGTGATCCGCCGCAGGCTGGCGAGCATGAGGCCGAGCGCGTAGTCGGCCACCGCCTCCGCGTTGGCGCCCGGCGTGATCACCACGGCCACGCCATGGTCGGTCGCCGCCGTGACGTCGACCGCGTCGTAGCCGACGCCTGAGCGCGCGATCACCCTCAAACCCTCACTCGCCTCCAGGACGCGACGGCTGTACATCTCGCCGCCCCCAGCCACCACCGCCCACGCGCCTTGCAGGGCCGCGATCAGCTCGGATTCGTCTGGCGACCTGCCCAGCGCACTGAGGTCGACCAGCTCAAACCCGGCCGTGGCGAGCCTCTCGAGATGGCTCCGTGCGTGGACTGCGTTCTCGGAGATGACGACCACCTTGCGAGCCATTCAGATCGCGCCCACGCCCAGCTCTCGCGCCAGCTGGTTGATCGCGCGATGCGTGGCGTCCGGGATCGGAATGCCCTCTTCGGTCCTCCGCTTCCGCGAGCGCCACTCAGGCTCGCCGGGCGTGAGGATCTCGTCGAAGCCAGGCGCCCGCGGCGACGAGTGAAGGCGCTCGGCGAACGCATCAGCCTGGTTCATGAAGTCGGCCGCGGGCACGAACCTCCCCACCTCGATCGCCATCAGCATCGTGCCGTTGCCGTTGTTGTAGCCGGGCACCGAAGACACGCCGGTGCTGGACAGGACCCCGCCCATGAGCTCGGCCATCACACTGAGGCCGAATCCCTTGTGCCCCCCGAACGTGGTCAGCGCGCCGCCGTCGTAGAAGGCGGCCGTTTCCGTGGTCGGCCGGCCGTGCTTGTCGACCACCGCCCCGGGCGGCGCCTTGTCACCGGCCGCATGGGCGACTTTGAGCTTGCCCTCGGCGATCGCCGCCGTTGCAAAGTCGACCACGATGGGCGGCCTACCCTCCTCCGCAGGCGCGCCCCATGCGATGGGGTTGGTCCCGAGCAACCGTGTGTAGCCGCCGTACGGTGCGACCGCCGACCGGGCGTTGCACGTCATCAAGCTCATCAGCCCGGCGCGGCTGAGCTTCTCGACGTACTCGCCCAGGCGCCCGATGTGGTTGGAGCGGGCGATGGTGACGAGCCCGACGCCGTGAGCGCGCGCCAGGGCTGCGACGGTGTCCGTCGCGAGATGGGCGGCCGGTTGGCCCCAGCCCCATCCACCGTCCACCCGAGCACACGCGCCGCCCAGCGATTCGACCTGCGCCTGTGCCTTCGGCTGCACCTGTCCGCTGCGCACGTTGGCGACGTATGAGGTGAGCCTGATCACCCCGTGCGAGTCATGTCCGGCCAGGTTCGCGTCGACGAGCGAGGCGGCGACGACCAATGCGAGGTCCGCCGGCGTTCCCGCGGCCTCGAGGATCGATCGACTTAGCTGCACCAGCTCCCCGGCCTGGAGCCGAACACCCCTCTCCGCGGCGGGGCTCACAGCGTCAGGTCCGGCACATCCATCCAGGAACGCTCGTGCCAGGAGCGCGCCGCGAGCTCCGCCAGCTGCACGCCGCGCGCCGCCTGCATGAAGTCCCAGGGAAAGTCACCGCCGGCGACGACGTGGCGGAGAAACAGCTCCCACTGCACCTTGAATGCATTGTCGAAGTGCTCGTGGTCGGCCACGGTCTTCCAGCCCGCGTAGAAGTTGAGCGGTTGGGGAACGTCCGGGTTCCAGATCGCGCGCGGGGTGTCTGCACGCGCCTGCACCCAGCAGTCTCGCAGGCCCGCGACCGCGCTGCCATCGGTACCGTCGACATGGAGCGTGAGCAGGTCGTCGCGGCGCACGCGCGTGCACCACGAGGAGTTGATCTGCACCACAGCGCCGCCGTCGAGCGTCATCAAGGCGTAGGCAGCGTCCTCGGCCGTGGCCGTGTACGGACGTGACTGCTCGTCTTTGCGGTCCGGGATGTGGGTCGCGCCTACGGCGACGACCGACCTGACGGGACCGAAGATCTCGTCGATCACGTAACGCCAGTGGGCAAACATGTCGAGGATGATGCCGCCTCCATCTTCGCCGCGGTAGTTCCACGACGGCCGCTGGGGGGGCGCCTCGTGGCCGTCGAACACCCAATAACCGAAGTCGACGCGAACTGAGAGAATCCGGCCGAAGAAACCGGTGTGCGCCAGGTGCGCGAGCTTGCGCAGGCCAGGAAGCCAGAGCTTGTCCTGCACCACCCCGTTCTTGACTCCGGCCGCGCGCGCCGCGCGCGCGAGCTCGAGCGCGGTCCGGAGATCCGACGCCAGCGGCTTCTCGCAGTAGACATGCTTGCCGGCCGCGATTGCGCTCCGGACCGCGTCCGGCCGGAGCTGCGTCGTCAGCGCATCGAAATAGATCGCGTCGTCGGGATCGCGCAGGCAGGCCGCGAGGTCGCTGCTCCACCGCTCGATGCCGTGCTCTTCCGCGAGCTCTCTCACCTTGCGCTCGTTACGGCCGACCAGGATCGGGTCCGGCCAGAGCACGCCTCCGTCCTCGAGCCGCACGCCGCCCTCGTCGCGGATGGCCAGGATCGATCGAACCAGGTGCTGGTTCGTGCCCATCCGGCCCGTGACGCCATTCATGATCACCCCGACGCGGGTTTTAGGACGTTCAGCGGTGGGTTTCTTGCGCGCGATGCGTGCGGGGGATGAAATCCTTTTCATCGGCTGGCCTCCCGACTTATCCTGTGGTCTCGATGATGGCCAGGGCGAAGTCCGCGAACGTGACCATCAGCAACGTGGCCAACAAAGCAGGTGTCTCCCCGACCACCGTTTCGCGCGTCCTCAACGGCGGCTACCCTGTGGCCAAGGACACCAGGGCCCAGGTCGAGAAGGTCGTCCGCGACCTCGGCTACATCCGGAACGCCCACGCGCAGGCCCTGCGGCGGACGTCGACCGGGGTGATCGGCGTGATCATCCACGACGTCGCCGACCCCTACTTCTCCGAGATCGTCGCCGGCATCCAGGAGGTGGCCGCGGCCAACAACCGGCTGGTCGTGCTCTGCAACTCGCTGCGCGACCCGAAGAGCGAGATGCAGTACGTCCAGATGCTGCGCGGTCAACGCGTGGACGCGGTCATCCTGACGGGCGGAGCGATCGAGGACGCGGAGTACCTCCGCGCCATCCGCAACGACGCGCGAGCGCTGAAACAGCAGGGATCGCGGATGGTGATCTGCGGGCGCTACTCCTCGGTCAACACCGACGTGGTGGTGCCCGACAACCATGCCGGCGCTGAGATGCTCACGCGATACCTGCTCGGAAGGGGCCACCGCAAGATCGTCGAGTTGATGGGCCCGCCCCGGTTCTCGACGACCGACGAGCGTTCCACAGGACACCGCAAGGCGCTCCACGACGCAGGTGTGGAGCGCGACCCCGGCCTCGCGATCACCGCGGGCTTCACGCGCGACGGCGGCCACGAGGCCGCGAAGAAGCTGATCGCCTCCGGCGCGAAGTTCACCGCGATCTATGCGGCCAACGACCTGATGGCCCTCGGCGCGCTCACCGCGCTGCGCGAGGCGCGGCTCCGCGTCCCGGAGGATGTCTCCCTCGTCGGCTTTGACGACATCCCGACGGTGCGCGACGTCATGCCCGGCCTGACGACGATTCGCGTGCCCATGCGCGAGATGGGCCGCCGCTCGATGCAAGTCGCCCTGGACGGCGGCGGCCACAGGCCGCGCGTGCAGGTGCTCCCGGTCGAGCTGATCGAGCGCGAGTCCGTCGCGCGCGTCACCGGCAAGCGCTGATCTCATCGGGTGGTCGCCGCCCATGCGCTGAGCTCCGAGCCCAGGCGCTCGGCGCTCCACACGCCGTTCGCGACCAGCAGCCGGTGGCGCATGCGCAAGCTTCGGCCGGGCTCGACCGTCAGCGCGTTGTCGAACACCGGGCTACTGGTGACGAGCAGGTACTCGTCGGTGCGGACGAACCAGCGGTTCGGCACGCGGGGATTGCCCGGATGCTCGGCGATCGCGACGGTCGCGTCTGACCCGGTACACGCCAACCAGCGCGAGCGACGCCCCATGTCCTCGCCTCCGGATTCGGTGTCATCGAACATGACGCGCGCGCCCTTCATCGAGTCGGTACCGCGCCAGGCCAGCCCGGCGTAGCCGGCGAGCGGCCGGCCTTCGGTGGTGGGCGAGCCGAAATGCAGCGAGCGACTGCCGGCGTTCTGGATCTCAGATTCGAGATCCAGCGACCACGCCAGCGCCGATTCGTCGATCTCAGGCGCGCCGATGACACGCCGCTCGGCGGCAATCTTCTCGCCCTGGCCGTCGAGCCACTCGAGCTCCTCGGCCCCGCTGATCCAGGACGCGTGCCGGATCTCGCCGTGATTTTCGAGCTCCTGGTAGCCGCCATCCCTGACGAAAGTCGGTCCGCCCCACAGGTTCCATGTGCTGACCACCGGCCACGAGTAGGCGAGGCCAAGATGCCACTTGTGGTCGGCCGGCTGGTGACCGGTGACGATCTCACCGCCGAGGGTGCGGACGGGGTGGAAGTATGGGCGCGGCGCCAGCTTGCGCGGAAGGCTGGGCCGGAAGACGTACTCGAAAACGACGGTGTCGCCGTAGCGCGCCACGAGCCGGTCTTTGAGCTCCTCGGTCTGCGCCCGCGTCATCTGCGCGACCCCGCGCCGGCCCGAAGCTCGGCCAGGAGGCTCGAGTAGGCGGCGCGATCGAGCGGCAGCTCAACCGCCCGGCCCTGGTGGGAGGAAAGCACTATGGCGTTGGCCACCTCGAGAGGGGCTGAAGCCTCCTCGCCCGGCGCGATCGGCGGCCTGCGATCGGCGATCGCCTCGGCGAGGTCGATGTAGAGATCGGCGTGGTCGCCGCCTCCGCCTTCGATGACCTCGACCGGACCCTGGGGCACCGCTCCAAAAGGGTCGCCCTCGCTGGCGGCGAACTCGCGAAAGTCGACGCCGTTGGCCTGGAGCTCGAGCTTCCCGGGCAGCACCCGAATCCGCCCGGCGGTCCCGGTGAGCTCGATCCTCTGCGAAGCGTCCACCTCGGCCGTCGAGATGTGGATGGACCCGACTGCGCCGTTCGGCCACTCGGCGATGGCATGGACCGTGTCGTCGCCCTCGATGCGGTGCACGCGCGTTCGCGTCCACCCGGTCACACGCGCAGGGCGACCGGCGAGATGGGTCAGCAGGTCGATGTCGTGCTGCCCCTGGTTGACGATCACGCCCCCGCCCTCGCCGCGCCAGGTGCCTCGCCAGGAGGTCTGTTCGAAGTACGTCTTTCGGCGGGGCCACGTACCGAGCACGTCCGCGCGCTGGATCTCGCCCAGGAAGCCTTCACGGATGAGCCTCCGCGCCTGGCGGATCTCGTGGCGGGTCCGCTGCTGGAAGCTGACCGCGAGCACGCGCCCGGCTGCGTGGGCCGCGGCCACCATCCGGTCCGCCTCCGCAATCTCAACCGCGATCGGCTTCTCCACCAGCACGTGCTTGCCGGCGCGCAGCGCCGCGAGCGCGATCTCGGGATGAAACGGGTGAGGCGCTAGGACCACGACCAGGTCCGCCTCCTCCGCCAGCAGCGATTCGAGCGTCGGATGAAGGCGGCAGCCGAGCTCGTCCGCGACCACCGCGGCCCGGGCCTGGTCGACGTCCTGCAATCCGACTACCTTCGCGGCGATTGCGGCCAGCCCCCGGCGATGTGCCGAAAAGATGTTGGCCCCGCCACCGGCGACGAGGACGCGCAGCTGGCTCACCTCACAGAGCCGAGAGCGAGACCTTCGCGAAGGCGGCGATGCGAGAAGGCGTAGATGACGAGGATCGGCAGCGAGGCGACGACCGCGATCGTCATCATGTTCGACCACCGAATCCCATACAGCCCTATCTGGCTCGCGATCAGCACGCTGATCGGGTACTGGGTCTGGTCCGTCAGGAACGTGATCGCATACAAGAACTCGCCCCAGGCGATGAAGAAGATGATCGTCGCGACCGTCGCGATGCCGTTGGTAGTGATCGGCAGGACGATGCCCCAGAACACGCGCCATTTCGACGCCCCGTCGACGATTCCCGCCTCCTCGACTTCTTTGGGCACCGCCAGGAAGAACGGGCGCAGCAGCACGATGCAGAACGGCAGCAGCAGCGCGCTGTCGGCGAGGATCACGCCGAGCTGCGAGCCGAGCAGGTTCCAGGTCCCGAGCACGCGATACAGGGGGATCAGCGAAGCGGGCTGCGGGGTGATCTGCAGGATGATGATCGCGCTCAGACCGATGTTCAACATCCACCCCTTCACGCGAGCCAGCGCGTAGGCCGCCGGCGTCGCAAGAGCCAGGGTGATCAGCGTGGTGCCGGTGGCGATGATGGCGGAGTTGACACAGGCCTGGATGAGCTGCTGGTCGACGACGGACTGGTAGTTCTCGAACGTCGGCTGAAAGATGATCCCGCCGCCGCTGGCGAAGATCTCGGTGTCCGTCTTCAGCGAGGTGAGCACCAGCCACAAGAATGGGAGGCCGTACAGGACCACGAGCAGGCCGGTCCCGGCGCCGGCGATCCAGCGCGGCCTGAACGTCCGGCTCATCCCCGCTCCTCGCCGCGCACCATCCGTGTGTAAACGACGGCGAGTACGAGCACGACCGCCATGGTGATCAGCGCCACCGCCGCGCCCTGGCTGTACTGATACAGCTGAAAGGCCAGCCGGTAGCTGAGGAAGGGCAGCGTCTCGCTCGAAGTGCCAGGGCCGCCGAAGGTCATGATGTAGATGAAGTCGAAGCTCTTGAACGCGTAGACGAGAGCGAGCACCGCGAGCACGAGGATGCACGGCCTCAGCAGCGGCAGGATGATGAACCACAGCGCCTGAAACGGCCGCGCGCCGTCGACCTCGGCCGCCGCCAGCGTCTCGGTCGGCAGGTCAAGCAGGGCGGCGCGGAAGACGAGCGTGGCGAACGGGACCACGGTCCAGGCGTTGACCAGCGCGACGGAGAGGATCGGCAGGTGCCCGTCCACCAGCCAGTAGATCGGCCCGACATGGAGCTGTCCGAGCAGGTTGTCGACCATGCCGCGCGGATCGAGCAGGAACCGCCACGCGATACCGCTGATCAGCGCGGGCAGCGCCCAGCTGAAGACCATCACGGCGAGCGTGAAGCTGGCCATTCGCCCGCCGTGCCACAGCGTGATCGCCGCGGCCAGGCCGCCGCCCAGTCCGACGCCGACGACAAGCAAGACGTAGATCACCGAGTTGACGGCCGCCTCCCGGAAGTCGAACGTCGAGGCGACCGACGTCACGCCGCTGGCGCCGATGAACGGCCACGCCTTGAAGATGTCGTAGACCGTCACGTCGCTCACGCTCATTCGCAGGAGCTCGACGAACGGGTACAGCGCAAGGGTGGCCAGGAAGATGGCGGCCGGGAGGAGGAAGAGGCTTTCTCCCCCCATCCGCACTCGGGGTCGAAACCAGTTTCGGGTCCGGGTCGACGCCGCGAAGGTAGGCCTCGTCCCGGCAGCCGTCCTCACGGGTGATACGCGGCCTTCACCCCACTCGAGGCATCCGCCGCGGCCTGCGACGGCGACTTCTGGCCGGCGATCGCCGCACTCCAGTTCTGCGCGATGACGGCCTGGGCCGCGATCGCGGCTCCGCCCGCCGGCGGGTACTCGGCGCCGTGGTCCTTGACCTCGGTCGTGTACGCGGCGAGCAGCGGGTTGTTGGTCACGTCAGGCAGGCCCGCCATGTCGTGCCGGGCCGGGATGCCGCCGGACTCCTTGAGCGTGATCAGCAGGCCGGCCTGGCTGAGCAGCGTTTCCTGCATGTACGCGAACGCCAGGTCCGGGTTCTTGGTGAAGGCCCCGACCCACAGCGCCTCGCCACCCAGGAAGATGCCCTGGTTGCTCGGACCGGTCGGCAGCGGTGCGGTGCCGTACTGGAACTTGCTGCCCACGGTGCGCTGGGCAGGCCCGATGTTCCAGTTCCCGTTCTCCATGAAAGCCACGTCTCCCTGAGCCCAACGGGTGAACGTCTCGGCCTGGCCCCAGCTGACCGACTCCTTCGGAAGATAACCCTTTCGCGCCCATCCGCTGACCAGGCTGAAAGCGTTCTGGATCGCGGTCTGGTCGGGATTCTTGTACGTGAAGCCGTAGCCGGTGAGCCACGGATAGGCGGTCCAGTCGCCCTGGTCGGTCGGCTGGCCTGTGAGCGCAATCGGCGTGTACTTCTTAGGTGACGCCTTGATCTTGGCGAAGACGTCTTCGATGTCGTCGACGGTCTTTGGAGGCTGGACGCCGACATCGTCGAGGATGTTCTTGTTGTACCAGAGGCCCGTCAGATTGACGTAGCCCTTGACGCCGTACACGTGCTTGTTGAACTTCGTGATGACGCCGTCGGGAAACTGGCCCTTGTCCGCGAACACCTGCCAGTTGGAGTCGATGTCCTTGAACACGCCTGCCTGATACATCGCATTGACTTCGTTGCCGCCGTAGATGAAGACGTCCGGGCCCTGCTTGGCCGCCGCCGCGGCGATCGCGCGCTGGCCGGTGACGCTGAACTCGACGTACTGCAGGTTCACGGTCACCTTCGGGTACTTCTTCGTGAACAGGGCGGTGTAGTCCTGCACCGTCTTCACGTCTTGTTGCGACGAGTAGTGCCAGACGGTCAGGGTGCCGGTGGTGTCGGGGCCTAGCGCGGACGGAGCAGAGGACGAACCTCCGCAGGCGGCGAGAAAGCTGCTGATGCCGCCGCCGAAGGCGAGCACGCCGGCGCCGGCCGCGGCGCCCTTCAAGACGTCCCTGCGGCTCACGCGCTGTTCGAGCGGGGTGATGAACCGCTCCAGGCTGCCGTCGGATGAACGCTTCGATGCACTCATGCGAGCACTCCCTTCCGGCTAAGTTCTGCGCGCCGGACCGGTTAGCCGCTGCCGGTGACGCTTATGAAATCGATATTAGAAATCGATATCATGCTGCCTACTCTACTGTGGCTTTTGGGGCGGGTCAATCCCTGAGTTGGGCGGCCCCGGCGCTACCGGACCGGGGCCGCCTAAACGCTTGCTGAGGTCGCGGTCAGCGAACCGCGGCAGCCGTCGGCACCAGCGCTCCGATGATCGCGCGACAGAAGTCCGGAAGGTCCTCGGGCACCCGCGACGTGATCAGGTTGCCGTCGACAACGACGGGCTCGTCGACCCACTTGGCCCCGGCCGCGATGAGGTCATCCTTGATCGAGTAGAAGCAGGTCGCCCGGCGACCGTCCACCACCTTGGCCGAAGCGAGCATCCAGCCCGCGTGGCAGATCGCCGCCACCGGCTTGCCCGCGCCGTTCATGTCGCGCACGAACTTGACCATGTCCGCGCTGCGGCGCATCAGGTCAGGAGCGTAGCCACCCGGGATGATCACCGCGTCGAAGTCGGCAGGCTTGGCGTCGGCGGCTGCAAGGTCCGCGTTCGCGGGATAGCCATGTTTGCTCTTGAACGCCGGCGCGCGACCCGTGCCGACTAGCTTCACCTCGGCGCCCGCCTCCTTCATCCGGTAGTACGGGTACCAGAGCTCGATCACCTGGTACTCGTCCTCGACCAGCACGGCGACGCGCTTGCCCTTCAGTTCCATGTCTTCACCTCGTCAAGAACAGTCTGATAGAAATCCTTTTCTATGATGGTCGGGCGCCGGCGCCGCTGTCAAGCCAAGACGGCGTCGCTAGAACCTGACCAGGCGGGTCAGGTCGACCGCCCGGCCGCTATCGAAAGAGAGGTTGGCTCCGATGCCCGGCAATATGGCTAGCATCCCGTCGACGTAGCTGGAACCGCGCTGCAGCGGGTCGGCTGCCGCCGCATCGCCGAAGAGCGCCGCGAGCATGGCTGTGTCGGCGCCCGAATGGCCGCCGTCGTCCTCATCCGGGGAGAGGTCGATCTCGATCGGCTCTCGCCAGTGCGGGCGGATCGCGACGCGCACCAGGTTTGTCGGAGGCCGGCCGGTAGCGCCGTCGGCGGGCCGCCTCACAAAGGACCGCTCCACCGCGTCCAGCTCGAGTCGGCCTTCGGTGCCGTTGAACGCGACGCGATAGCCCTCCCACGGCGAGTACGCGGTGAGGTGGTATGAGACCGCCACCCCCGTCGAGTAGCGAATCACGAGGGCGACGTCGTCCTCGATCGTGATGCCCCCGGAGAAGACGCCGCGATCGCGCACGTATCCGTCCTCACTCTCGGCATCGAGGTAGAGGCCTTTGAGGACGGGATCCGCCTCCAGGCGCAGCCCGAACGGATCAGCTTCCGCCTCTGGCGCGCCATGCGCCCGTTCGTACAGGGCCGTCACCCCGCGCCGGACGGCGTTCTCACGGCCGTAGAAGGCGAGGCGCCCGAACCCGAAGACCGTGACCGGTCTCGCGCGGAGCCACCAGTTGAGGAGGTCGAAATGATGGCTTGCCTTGTGCACCATCAGCCCGCCGGAGTTGCCCTTGTCGCGGTGCCATCTTCGGAAGTAGTCGGCGCCGTGTTGGGTGTCGAGCAGCCACTCGAAATGGATGGAAAGGACGGTGCCAATCGCACCTTCGTCCAGCAACTCCTTGAGCCTCGCGTTGCGCGGGGCGTACCGGTAGTTGAACGCGACCGTCACCTGACGCCCGGTCTCCTTGACCGCATCCACTATCTCCTGGCCGCGGGCGGCGTCGATCGTGAGGGGCTTCTCGGTGATGACGTTGCAGCCCGCGCGCAGCGCGTCGACTACGTACCGGTGGTGGGTGCTGTCGACCGAGGTGACGATGACGGCGCCCACGCGCTGATCGCGCAGCATGCGGCTGAACTCCTCGGCGCCGTAGCCGGGGATCGGCGCGATGTCGAAGTCATCCGCGAGCGACTGGTTGTGCCAGTCCACGCGCAGCGAGTTCGAGTCGCAGAGACCCACCAGCTCGCCACGCTCGCGATATGGTCCGAGGAGCGCACGCGTATACGTGCGCGCTCGCGATCCCAGGCCGACGATCGCATACCGGGTGCGGGGCGCCGGCAACTACTCGCCCGGGCGGTAGTCGCCCTGCACGCTTGTGAACTCAAGCAGGTTCCCAACCGGGTCGCGGCAGAAGAAGCGCGGACGGTTGTGGATGGGCGTGTCGTCGTACGGCTTAAGCCCTGCCCTCTCAAGCTGCTCGCGCGTTTCTCCCAGGTCATCGACGTCGAGGCATAGATGGCGACCCGCCTTCGGATCGGTCTCGCCCTGGAAGAAATGCAGCTCGAGACCAGGGCCGGCTGAAAACCAGACCAGAGTGAGGTGGGCAAGCGAACGCGGCGGCACCAGCTCCTGGAGGCCGAGCACGCCGCCGTAGAAGCTGCGAATAGTCTCCTGCTCGCCCTTGGGAAATGGCGTCGAGACATGCTGCAGGCTCCGCAGCCTCATCCGGGTCGGCCCCCCGATCGGATTGCGTTGACACGCCACGGGGCGCGATTTACGATCACCGCATGCGGAGTAGTAAACGTTTTCTGGAAAACGATATCTATCTCGCCGCTCCTGACCTAGATCGTAGCGCGAGAGGGCAGGTCGCGGCCAAGCCGCCCACTTAGCGTCGCGCCAAATGGGCGATCTGAACGCGGATCTGCTGGTTCTCGGAGGGGGGATGGCCGGCCTTGCCGCAGCCGCGCGCGCGGCGGAGTCGGGCGCCAGGGTCGTCGTGGTTGAGAAAGGCGCCGGCGTGGGCGGTTCGGCGGCCATGGCGGCCGGCATCCTGTGGACCGCTCCCGACCTCGCGACGCTCCGCGAGGTCGCGCCGCGCGGGGATCCTGAGCTTGGCCGCGCGCTGGTGGAGGGCTTCGGGCCCGCGATCGACTGGGTTCGCTCGATGGACGTTTTCGTGAGCGAGTGCTGGAGCGACCAATTCGGCTTCGGGCTGGCGTGCCGCGCCGACATGCCCGCGCTTCTCGCCGCCATGCGCTCGCGCATCGAAGCCTCGGGCGGCCGCGTGGTGCTCGGATCCGCAGGCCGGGTGGTCGTCCAGGACCGCGACGGCCGCACCCTAGGCGCGCGAGTCGTCGGGCCAGAGGGCGACGTCGATTGGCGGGCGGAGGCCGTGCTGCTCGCGACGGGCGGATTCCAGGGCAACCCGGACCTGGTCGCTTCGATCATCGCGCCCGCAGCGCGCCGAGTGCTGGTGCGATCCAACGCCGGCAGCACCGGCGACGGGCTCCGGATGGGGCGCGCCGCGGGCGGCGCCGTGACCTTGCCGAACGACGGCTTCTACGGACACCTGGTGCCCAGCCCGATGGAAACCCTGCGCCCAGACCAGTACCTTCCCCTCACCCAGTACTACTCGAACCACTGCGTGCTGGTAAATCTGCGGGGCGAACGGTTCACGGAGGAGAGCCTTGGCGACGACGTCTCCAACCAGGCCGTGGTCCAGCAGCCCAGAGGCAGGGCGATCCTCGTGTGCGACCAGGACGTGCGCGAGCGGTATGCATCGGCAGCGCCCTACCCACACGGACAGGTGGTGGACCGGATCGCCGCCGCGGAGGCGGCCGGCGGACGGGTCGCGCGCGCCGACACCGTCGGGCGCCTGGTGGCGGCGGTCTCGGCCTGGGGCGTCGGCGCTGAGGCGCTTGGCACCGTCGTGGCTGAGGTGGGACAGGCCCGGCTCGCGCGCCCTCCTTTCTACGCGCTCGAGGTTCAGCCGACGATCACGTTCCCGTTTGCAGGACTGACGGTCGACGTCGACGGGCGGGTCCTCGATTTCGAGGGCGCGCCCATCCCCGGCCTGTTTGCGGCCGGCGCCGACGCGGGGGGCCTGCAGCACCGGCGCTACGTCGGCGGCCTCGCCCTCGGATTGGTCTTCGGGCCCCGAGCGGCCGAGGCCGCATTGGGACTGCGTGGAAGCACGACCCGGGTGCGTGCGTGAAGGCTGCCCGGCTCCACGCCTACCAGCAGCCGCCGCGAATCGATGACGTGCCCGAGCCCGAGGCCAAGGGTCCGTTCGACATCATCGTGCGCGTCGCCGGAGCCGGCGTCTGTCGCACCGACCTGCACATCATCGCAGGCATGATGCAGGCCGACCTCGGGCACCCCGCGCTGCCCTACACCATCGGCCACGAGAATGCCGGCTGGGTCGAACGCATCGGGCCGGCGGTGCGCAACGTCGCGCCCGGCGACGCCGTGGTGCTGCATCCGCTGGCGACGTGCGGTGAGTGCGCCGCGTGCCGCGCGGGCAACGACTCGCATTGCTCGAATCGTTCGTTTCCAGGCCTTGACGGATCGGACGGCGGCTACGCCGTGCTCCTGAAGAGCACCGCCCGGGCGGCCGTCAAGCTGGCGCCCGGGACCGACCCAGCCTTGCTCGCGCCCTTCGCCGACGCGGGCCTGACCGCCTATCACGCGATCAAGAAGATCGCGCCGCTCGCCCACGCGGGGACTACGGTGGTCGTCATCGGGGTCGGCGGCCTCGGCCATTTCGGCGTCCAGCTGCTCAAGGTCCTGACGCCCGCGCGGATCGTCGCCGTGGACAACCAGCCGGAGCGCCTGGACTTCGCCCGATCGCTCGGCGCCGACGTGTCGATTGCGGCCGGCGAGGATGGCGGCGTGCGCTCGGTCCTCGAGCTGACCGATGGCCGCGGGACTGACATCGTCATCGACTTCGTCGGCGAACATGGGACTCCGGAGAGCGCGATTCGCATGCTGCGCGACGGCGGCACATATTCGGTGGTCGGCTACGGCGGAGCGCTTGCGACGACGACACTGGAGATGATCAACCGCGAGCTCCACATCCTCGGCAACAAGGTGGGGACATACAACGAGCTTGTGGAGCTGATGGAGCTCGCACGCCAGGGCAAGGTCCGGATCGAGGCCCGTCGATATCCTCTCGACGAGGTGGCCGACGTCCTGCGCGAGTTCGAGGCTGGCCGCATCATGGGCCGCGCGGTGCTCATACCCGACGGGGCGCGACCGTGACCCAGCTGGCCACGTCGGTCAAGCTTCCGCGAGCCGACGGCAGCCTCTACATGTACACGCCCGGGGCCGGCGGCTCCTTCCCCGCTCCGGTCAAGCCAGCGGCGAGCCGCGTGGCGATCGCGGCTGTGCATGTCGTGGCGGACCATCTCGCCCCCAACGGTCCGGGCGATCCCGCCCACCTGGACTGGGACGCGACGATGGCCTACCGCCGGCACCTGTGGTCCTACGGCCTGGGCGTCGCTGAGGGCATGGACACGGCGCAGCGCGGTATGGGCCTCGACTGGCCGGTCGCGCGCGAGCTGATCGCGCGCAGCATCGCCGAGGCGCACGACGCGGGAGGGCTTGTCGTCTGCGGCGCCGGGACCGACCACCTGACCCCTGGTTCCGCGCGCAACCTCGACGCCGTCGAGAAGGCGTACGCGGAGCAGTGCGAGTTCGTCGAGTCGAGGGGCGGCCGCGTGGTCCTGATGGCGAGCCGCGAGCTGGCCCGCATCGCCGCGGGCCCCGACGACTACGCGCGCGTCTACCGGCGGGTACTGGGCCGGCTGCACCGGCCTGCGCTCATCCATTGGCTCGGCGAGATGTTCGACCCGGCCCTGCGCGGGTACTGGGGCCACGACGACGTAGGGCTGGCCATGGACGTGTGCGTCGACGTGATCACCGAGAACCGCGCCAGGGTCGACGGCGTGAAGATCTCGCTCCTCCACGCAAGCAAGGAGGTGGCGATGCGCCGCCGGCTGCCGCCAGGCGTGCGCATGTACACGGGCGACGACTTCAACTTCGCCGAGCTGATCGCCGGCGACGAGCAGGGTCACAGTGACGCGCTGCTCGGGATCCTCGACGTGATCGCACCGGCGGCGGCCACCGCGTTGCTGGCGCTGGACGCCGGCGATGTCGAGGGATACAGGGCGATCCTTGCTCCGACCGTGCCGC
>Ga0137377_10000486_pt1 | contig 24208 bp, 19 predicted proteins | sample SagtaG_22_FD_104815 | JGI IMG/M metagenome (GOLD analysis project Ga0137377, IMG submission 104815) | Vadose zone soil microbial communities from Sagehorn Ranch, Mendocino, California, USA - Sage2_L_40_16 metaG | ecosystem: Environmental > Terrestrial > Soil > Vadose zone | place: USA... | reverse complement strand
CGGTAGCGCGGACAAAGCTCCCACCAGCGTCTCGCTGTTCGATCAAGGCTTGATCCAGGTATTGCAGGCTTCGGTGACCGGCCTTGAGCCCAAACAGCCCTACGTTCTCGCGCTTGCCCAAGAGCGGGATGGCAAAGGGCCGTTGGAGCCGCTAGCCGCCTTCATGACCAACCCCGCGGGCTCGGCAATTGTCAATGCCACCGGCGCGATCCGACAGGTGGTGCGGGGCGAGGACAATATCCAACGGCGCTATCTGGTGATCGCGGAGGGGCATGCCGACAAGCCCGGCCCGATCGTGCAGATGCAATTGAGATAGCAGACGCTGCCGGTTGCGCGATTTGCGCAACCGGTGCGCGGTCAAGGACAGATCATGGGCATCGTTCGATTTGCACTGAGGTTTCCACACACTTTCTACGTGCTGGCAGCGCTGATCTTGTTTCTCGGTCTCGCCGCCATCCGATCGATGCCGACGGATATTTTTCCAGAGATACGCATTCCGGTGGTGACTGTCATATGGCAATACACCGGCCTCACTACGCCGGAAATGGAACAGCGCGTCAGCACCTACAGCCAATATTCCATCAGCGCCAACGTCAACGGCATCAAGAACATGGAAGCGCAGACCCTCAATGGTCTGTCGATCCAAAAGATCTACTTCCAGCCAGACGTCAACCTCGACCTCGCCATCGCGCAAATCGTGTCAGCGACCAATGCCATTCGTGCGCTGATGCCGCCCGGTATCCAGCCGCCGATCGTTGTGCAATTCAATGCGTCAAGCGTACCCGTTTTGCAGCTAAGCCTCAATTCGGACAGCTTGAATGAGCAGCAACTCTACGATTTTGGCATCTACCGCGTACGGCAGCAATTGGCACCGGTGCCTGGCGTCACGTTGCCGACGCCGGCGGGCGGCAAATATCGCCAGATCATGGTTGACATCGATCCGGACAAGCTTCTGTCCCGCGGGCTGACGCCGCTCGACATCGTGAACGCGGTCAATACGCAGAACCTGACGTTGCCGTCCGGAACGGCGAAGATCGGAAACACCCAATATACGGTGCGAACCAACGCGACGCCGGCGTCGATCGACGACCTCAACATGATGCCGGTTAAGTTCGCCAACGGCGCCACAATCCTCCTGAAGGACGTGGCGCAGGTGCGCGACGGATCGATGGTGCAGCAGAACATTGTGCGCGAGGATGGCCACCGCTCGGTTCTGCTTAGCGTGATCAAGAACGGCAATGCATCGACCCTCGCCGTCGTTAACGGTGTCAAGCAAGCTCTGCAGGCCGTCCGTGCAGCCGCTCCGGCCGGACTCAGGGTCACCGAGCTGTTCGATCAATCGATATTCGTTACAAACTCGGTGACCGGCGTATTACGGGAAGGGGCCATCGCCGCTGGCCTCACCGCGCTGATGATTCTGATCTTCCTTGGTTCCTGGCGATCGACGCTGGTGGTGATGATCTCAATCCCGCTGGCGATCCTGTCTTCGCTCACCGTGCTGTATTTTCTCGGCGAGACACTGAACACCATGACGCTTGGCGGCCTTGCGCTGGCTGTCGGCATATTGGTCGACGATTCGACCGTGACGATCGAGAATACTCACCGCCTGTGGACGGAAGAGGGCATGCCGCTTTCCGAGGCGACGCTGCACGGCGCCGCCGAAATCGCGGTGCCTACCCTGGTTTCGACGCTTGCCATCAGTTGCGTGTTCACGTCGGTGGTGTTCCTCGACGGACCGGCCAAGTATCTGTTCACCCCTCTTGGACTTGCCGTCGTATTCGCGATGCTGGCTTCCTACGGATTATCGCGGACGCTGACCCCGATCACAATCGGCTTGCTGCTCAAGGGTGAAAAACGCCGACACACAAGTGACGGTCCCCCTGCGGGTTTCTTCTCACGGATTTCTGGTGCTTTCGAGCGCGGCTTCGAGCAGCTGCGCGATGGATATGCAATGCTGCTCGCAACGCTGCTTCGCCGGCGGGCGATCGTCCCTGTCGTCGCCGTCTTGATACTCGGTCTCGGCGCGGTGATGCTCCTGTTCGTTGGTCGGGACTTTTTCCCGCTCATTGATGGCGGCCAGATCCAGTTGCACGTTCGCGCCCCGGCCGGCACCCGCATCGAAACCACGGAGGCGATCTTCCAGGCGGTCGAGGACAAGATTCGCGAAATCATTCCGGAGAAGGACCGCTCCTTGATCGTCGACAATATTGGACTGCCGGCGCGGGCCTACAATCTGGCATTCGCTGACGGTTCGACGATCGGAATCAACGATGGTGTCATCCAGGTGGAGCTCAAGGAAGGCCACAAGCCGACTGCCGACTACGTCAAGAAATTGCGTCAGGCGCTGCCAGCCGCGTTCCCGGAGGACGTATTTTATTTCCAGGCGGCCGATATCGTCACGCAGATTCTGAACTTCGGACTTCCGGCGCAGATCGACGTCCGGACGGTGGGCTACGACAAGAACAATCTTTCGGTTGCTAGGGAACTTCGTCAACGCCTCGCCGCGATTCCCGGCATCGTCGATGCGCATCTGCAGCAGGAAGTCGACGCTCCGGCCTTCTACGCCCAGATCGACCGGACCCGGGCGGCGCAACTTGGCCTTAATGCGAGCACACTGGCCACCAATATCAATGTCAGCCTGAGCTCATCGGAGCAGGTGTCGCCTAATTTCTGGACCGACCCGACCTCGGGGATACCGTACTACCTGGCGGTGCAGACGCCGGAGTACAAAATCAACTCACTCAATGCGCTCGCAAACACGCCGGTTTCCACCTCGCTGGCGGCGAGCGGCCAAACGATCCCTGGCATGCTCAGCAATGTCGCGACGTTCAAGCGGGACAAGGTTGCCACCAACTCGAATCAGACCAATATCCAGCCGGTGTTTGACGTCTATGCCAGCGTGCAGGGCCGCGATCTCGGCAGCGTCGCAGCAGAGATAAACAAGGCCACGACTGAACTGCAGAAGGAAATGAAGCCCGGTAATTCGATTCAGGTAATTGGACAGATCCAAAGCATGAACGACTCTTTCCGGAATCTGAGCATCGGGCTGCTGTTCGCCGCGGTCTTCGTCTATCTGCTGATGGTTGTGAACTACCAGACCTTTGGCGATCCATTCGTCGTGATCCTGGCTTTGCCGGCGACGCTCTGCGGCATCGTCACGATGCTGTTCATCACCGGCACCACGCTGAACGTGCCGTCGCTGATGGGGGCGATCATGGCGGTCGGCGTTGCTTCAGCGAACTCTATCCTGCTTGTGACCTTCGCGCGCGAGCAGCAGTTGAAGGGGCACTCCGCCTTTGAGGCCGCGCTCAATGCCGGCCACACCCGAATCCGTCCGGTGCTAATGACGGCCGCCGCGATGATCGTCGGCATGATTCCGATGGCGGTCGGTGGCGCCGGCGAGGAACAGAATGCTGCGCTTGCGCGCGCCGTCATCGGCGGCCTGTTGTTCGCGACCCCGACAACCTTGCTGATCGTGCCTTACCTGTTCGCGATGCTGCGCAAGGGCAACGACGGTAAGCCTCACCATGGCGTATTCGAGGAAGTTCAGGGATGACCGAGATTCGTGTTCGAACAACGAATGAAAATGTCAAGGACCGGCTTGATCCTGAGGCCGATCGCGTTGTCGCGCTGCCGAACGCCCCGCGCAAGCGGCGACGTCGTTACGGTGCGGCGTTGCTCGGTGGAAGTGCGCTGCTGCTGCTCGTGGGCGGCCTCGGAGAGGGCGTCTGGCGTCACTATCAGGCCGAGCTTGACGTCGCGGTCACCGCGGAACAGAGCAGGACCTTTGTCCCCGATGTTCGCGTCGCCGCGGTCCGCGCCAGCAACGGCAAGATCACCATCACGTTGCCGGCGACCACGACGGCATTTGAGGCGGCGAATATCTTTGCGCGCGCCAGCGGCTACATCGAAAAGCGCTACGTTGATATCGGTGATCGGGTCAAAGCGGGCTCTCTGTTGGCGGACATTACCGCCCCTGAGCTCGACCATCAGATTACGCAAGCCAAGGCGACGCTGGCCCAGGATCAGGCGACATTGCAGCAGACGCAAGCAAGCCGCGAGCTCGCCGAGGTCACCAATGGGCGCGACAGCAAGCTGGTCAAGCAGGGATGGCTCACGCTTCAACAGGGCGACAACGATCGCCTCACTCTGCAGGCGCAGCAAGCAGCGGTGGGAGTGGCTCAGTCCAATATTGCCGCCCAGGAAGCGCAGATTCGAATCCTCGAGCAGGAGAAGGCCTACCAGCGCGTCGTGGCGCCGTTCGACGGCGTGATCACACAGCGCAACATCGACAACGGCAGCCTGGTGACGTCCGGATCGACCTTCATGTTCACGCTGATGCACCCCGACGTGATCCGCACCCAGGTGTTCGTGCCCCAGGATGAGGCCTTCGGTCTTGGGCCCGGCGTCGACGCGGTGGTCCGCGTCCCCGAGATTCCGGGTCGCACTTTTCCGGGCAAGGTTACGCGGATCGCGACAGCATTGCAGCCCGGTAGCCGGACGCTACTCACCGAGATCGACGTTCCAAATCCGGACGGCGCGCTCAGTCCCGGGATCTATTGCACCGTCGAGCTGTTTATCCCGCGCAAGACGCCGTCAATGATCATTCCAGCCGACGCCGTCGTATTCGATCAGAACGGATTGCATGTCGCGGTGGTCGAGAACGGCTCCGCCCATCTGCAGCAGATTACGATCGCGCGCGACTTCGGCAAGGAGGTCGAAGTGCACGACGGCGTCAGGCCGGGTGATCAGGTGATCCTCAATCCGATGATCGACCTGATGGAGGGCAGCAAGGTCGCCGTGCATAAGGCGCAGACAAGCTAGATCAGTGCGGAGGAGGGCAGTCGCCATGCGACGCTTACTGTTCACGGCTGCCACCCTGCTGGCGAACTGCACCGTCTGCGTCGCCCAGGTCTCCACCATGGGCAGCACAGCCATGGGACTTCCATCGACGCCGGCGACGATCGTGACTTCCCCGCTGAATGGCCCCGGCCCGTTCTCGGCGACGACCCAGCCAGGCACTCCTGATACGACGCTGGCGCCGGTGCCGCTGGCCTCTGATCCGACGATTCCGGGGACCGTCGTGGCCTGTTCGACACCGACGGGGCAAATCGCGCCTGGAACGCCGACGGTACAGATTACTTCCATGTCGGCAGTGGGAGGTGCAACCGGGACAATGCCAACGGTTTCCGCGGCGCCGCCGACGACATCGAACTCCTCTTCGACGACGATGCTGCCGACGACGACGCCGTCGAACCCTTTCGGGACCATTCCCACGACAATCGTCGGCAGCGCGACCGGAACCATATCGCCGGTGTCCCCACTCGGCAGCTCATCGACCACCGAGTGCAGCTCTACGCCGGGAGGTCCGCCAACCAATGGCGCCGCTTTGCCGCTCTCGACCCCCGACATTCCGAGCAGCCTACCGCCTGGTACAATCCAACCAACGGTCCCGGACCTTGCCGTCACCAGCATCGATCCGACTGTGGCGGTTATGCCAACGCCGAATACGGCGGCATGCGCGGAGAGCGTGACGATGAGCGTGGCAACGCCCGGCACGATGGCACCGGCCAACGCCACCGGCGCCGCGGCAACCCCGGGCGTATCGCCGGCGGGCTGCTGATGGGAAAAATCGGTTCCCGTTGCCTTCGTTGCGAATGCCGCCTGCGGCGGCCCTTGGAGGCAGGCCAATCCTAAACCCCAATTTATAAAACCCTATTTAATGGTGCACCCGATTTTTTGGACCTATGTCTCGTCTTGAGCGGTCCCACCGCGCCTGCCCCCGAAGGCGACGTTCAGATTGGCCGCAGAGGGGACGGCGTCTGCCCTCGGGTGAGGCGGGCGGCACCATCCGGTTCTTTTCCCGTGGTATTTGTGGGCTGTTGACATTATGGCTCTGGTCTCGAGCAAGCATATGAACCCAAGAATTTCGGGCTCGAGCACCGTGCGCGGTGCGAATGCCTTACCGGCTGCCGAGAATGAACTGATGGCAAGAGTGCTTCTAATCGAGGATGACAGCGAAACGGCCCAGGAAATCACCGCCGAACTCGCCGATCGCGGCTTTGAAGTCGAATGGTCGGCCAACGGCATAGAAGGCCTTGACAAGGCTCGCTCATTGCGGCCTGACGCCATGATCGTCGATCGGCTGTTACCGGGAATGGACGGCCTCACAGTGATCGAGGCGTTGCGGAAGGATCAAGTCCGCACACCGGTTCTGGTGCTAAGCGCACTGGGGGCAGTCGACGATCGCGTGCGCGGATTGCGGATGGGCGGTGACGACTATCTTACCAAACCGTTCGCGCTGGTGGAGCTTGTCGCTAGGTTGGAGGCGTTGCTGCGCCGCCCGGCGGAATCGCGCGAGACGACGTTGCGCGCCGGGCCGCTCGAGCTCGATTTGATCGAGCGTACCGCCAAACGCGGCGACCGCGTGATCGATCTATTGCCGCGCGAGTTTCGCCTGCTCGAATACATGATGCAACGCAGCGATCAGCTGTTGACGCGAGCGATGCTTTTGGAGGAAGTCTGGAACTATAAATTCGTTCCGGCGACGAACCTAGTGGACGTGCATATGGGCCGGCTGCGCCACAAGGTGGACGGACCGGGCGAAGTTCAAATGATCCACAATGTCCGCGGAGCCGGCTTCATTCTTCGCACCGGACCATAAGGCTCACATGGCTGGTAGCGACGCGCCGCCGCACACGTTGAGCAGGAAATCTGCGCGGCGAGATCCGATGCGTCAGGCCCAGATCATACGTTCGAATACTTTTCAGTGGGCGCTGGCGGTAGCCGGCGTGTTCGCGGTCTTCGTCATTTTGCTGTTCGGCTTCATCTATTGGCAGACCGATCACTACCTGATCGCGCGATCCGACAGAATGATTGCCAATCAGCTGGACTTCATCGCCGGCCTGCCCAACGAACGCCGGCTGGACGCGATCGACGAGCATCTGAAGCAGGATTCGCGAGGCGTTCAATATGCCGGTCTGTTCGACGCAGACGGCCGCAGCACAGCGGGCAACCTGGAACGGTTCCCGCCCGGGCTTAAGATGGATGATTCCGCCCAAAGCGTCTCGGTCGAGCGAATGGCTCCGGCCGGGCGGCAGACCCACCTGATCCGCGCGATTGCCCGGCGCTTGCCGAACGGCGACGCGCTGGTCATCGGACGAGAGGTCGACGAAACCAGGGAGATTTCCCATGTCGTCGCTCAGGCGCTGGCGCTGGGTCTGCTGCCGGCATTTTGCCTATGCCTGCTGGCTGGCGCGTGGCTGAGCATGCGCGCCCAGAAGCAGGTCGAGGAGGTTAATCAACGCGTCCAGCGCATCGTCGCCGGTGATTTGCGCGAGCGGCTTCCACACCGTGACGTCGACGAGCCGTTTTCGAAGCTCGCCGTCATCGTCAACGGCATGCTCGATGAAATGGAAACGATGATCCACGCGCTCGCCGGGGTAGGTAACGACATCGCCCACGATTTGCGAACGCCGTTGACGCGGGCGCGGCTCACCCTCGAGCGCGGCCGCACCAACGCGACCACGCTGGAACAGCTCCAGGCGGTTGTGGACAAGGCGATCGCAAATATTGACCAGTCGCTGGCGATCATCACGGCGCTGTTGCGTCTCGCCGAAATCGAAAACAGCCGGCGGTCGGCTGCTTTCGGTGCCGTCTCGTTGCAAGAAATGCTGCGGGAGGTATGCGATATCTACGAGCCGATCGCGGAGAACAAGAATGTCGGCCTGCGGGTCGAGGCGAAGCAGGAGGTTAGCGTGCGCGGCGACCGGGATCTCTTGTTCGAGGCGGTCGCCAACCTCGTCGACAATGCCATCAAGTTTGCGCCCGAAGGTGGTCGGGTGGACATCGAACTGATACGCGGCGACAATGAAACCGTTGTGCGCGTCAGCGACACCGGTTGCGGCATCAGCGAACAGGAACGGGAGGCCGTGCTGCGGCGTTTTTTCCGCTCCGACAAGATCCGCAGTACACCGGGTGTGGGCCTTGGCCTCAGTCTGGTGGCCGCGATCGTAAAGCTGCACGGCTTCAGGCTGGCCATTCATCCCGGCTCGGGCGGCCGCGTGGAGATCATTGTCCCGACCGCTCATCAGGACGAACGAGCTCGTTCGACACGGAGGACTGGGCCAACATGAGGACCGCTATTGACTTGCCTTGCAACGCAGGTGTCGGCGAGTTGACATTCGCCGACGCCTAGGCCTTGCCGCCGCAGATGCTCATATCGCTCGGCTAGCCGCCGGCTGCGACCGTCTGTGCACGCAGCTCCCCTGGCTGACGGTCTCTTCCAAGCGGCAGATGGAGTTCTTGCCACACGCAAACCATGGCGCCAGCCAACTGTCGGATCAGCCGAACGTCATGCGCGGGGGTCGGGGTAATCCGCAATCGCTCGGTGCCCCGGGGGACCGTCGGATAATTGATCGGCTGAATGTAGATCCCATGTTGGTCAAGCAGGAGCTCGCTCGCCTGCTTGCACAGGTCGGGATCGCCGACCATGACCGGCACGATATGCGTCTCTGTGGCTAGCACAGGCAGGCCGGCTTCCCGCAGGGCTGCCTTGGTCGCTGCCACGGCGGTGCGCTGGCCCGCGCGCTCTGCACCCGATGTCTTGAGATGGGCTATCGAGGCGGTCGCAGCCGCCGCAACGGCAGGCGGCAAGGCCGTCGTGAAGATAAATCCGGGCGCATGAGATCGGACTGCATCCACGACAATGCTCCTGCCGGCGATGTAGCCGCCAAGCGCGCCGAAGGCTTTTGCAAGCGTCCCCTCGATGACGTCGATGCGCGCCATCACCCGGTCTCGCTCGGCGATCCCGGCGCCGTGCGGCCCGTACATGCCAACGGCGTGTACTTCGTCGAGATAGGTCATCGCGTGATAGCGTTCCGCAAGGTGGCAGATCGCTTCGAGTGGAGCGACGTCGCCGTCCATCGAATACACGCTCTCGAATACGATCAGCTTCGGGCGGCCGGGCGCTGCGCGCGAGAGCAGTTCCTCCAGCTGCGCGAGATCGTTGTGGCGGCAGATCTGCTTGGCGCAGCCAGCCGCACGCACGCCTTCGACCATCGAATTGTGATTGTGCGCATCGGACAGGATCAGGCAGTCCGGAAGGAGCTTGCCGATCGTCGCGATGCCCGTATGGTTGGACACGTAGCCCGACGTGAAAACGAGCGCCGCCTCCTTGCCATGCAGGTCCGCAAGTTCAGCTTCCAGCTGGACCAGAGCCCGGTTCGTGCCCGAAATATTGCGCGTTCCGCCAGCGCCCGCCCCCATCGTGCGCGCGGCAGCGCACATCGCTCCGATGACCTTCGGGTGCTGGCCCATGCCAAGATAGTCGTTGGAGCACCAGACCACGACATCCCGCTTGCCGCTCGGGCTGTTCCAGAGCGCATAGGGAAACTGTCCCACTTTGCGCTCCAGGTCAGCGAAGACGCGATAGCGGCGCTCACGTTTCAGAGCAGCAATGGCAGACTGGAAAGCCCCATCATAGTCGAACATTCCTGGGTATCCTTTGATTGGGCTGATCTGCCCTCGCTATTGCAACGTCCTTTTACCGGCGGTCTCCGACGGCCAGGTTGTTCATTGTTCGGCGGGTCTCGGCGGCAAGCTCCGTGAGACTGGAGTCGCACTTAGAACGAAGCCAACGCCTCGCACATTGCGAATCATGGACGCCTCATCTGACCCGTCGACCTTGCGACGCAGTCGGCCCATATGAACATCGACAAGGTTCGTTTCAGGAACGAATTTGTAGCGCCACACCTCTTTCAAGAGGTTTGCTCGCGTCAGCAATTCGTCGCTCCGTTGCATCATGTATTTGAGCAACTGAAATTCGCGCGGCCGCAGATCGATCTGGCGGTCACCACGCTTCGCTGTTCGATCGATGAGATCGAGCTCCAGCGGCCCCACGCGCAGCACCGTCTCATTCAGCAGAGCTGGCAGCCTGGCGAACGGTTCTCCGCTCGATATCAATTCAACTATCGCGAGCGGCTGTTTTGAGAGCGCGTCATGTCGCAGCGGCGATCCGCGCATCCGATCAACCATCTTTTCAAGTGTGTTCGACAGCAGCGAATGAATGTCGGCATCTTTGTAGACAAGATCGGAGGGCATTTGCGCAGGAATATCTCGGACGAGTAAACGCACCAGAATGGGTAAGCCTTCGATCTCGGCCAGAAGCTCCGCCATTCCATTCCGCAATATTGGCGGTTTTCGCGTGCGCCGAACAAAGCTCCGATGTTGTCCGGGTCTGGTTGACGCATTTTGCAACTGTATCGGCCTCGGCTCCGAAGTCCTTGAATCAGTGCCGACGAATGCCGGTTCCATCCGATTGGATATCTTGCGGCAAGTGCTATGAGTTCTCATCGCAATGTCCTTTCCATCGACCGCGAGGACTAGCCTTCGACGGCCGGATTGGTTGATCGTTCGGCAGATATCGTCGGTACCTTCTTTGTGCTCTTAAGCGCGGGCCAGGCCGAGACAACGAGGCCCCAGCCTATCTGGCCGTTAGGGGCTCATGATGCTTTCGCCTGGTTTTCGAGAAGCAGGGCCGCGCTCTTGCAGTGACCTGCGTAGCAGCCGTGATCGCAGTAGGTGAGGTGCGTCCCGATTTCTCGCAGGTAGCCTGCTCCGATCGGCTGATCGCACATCACACAAGTGGATTGCGGGCGGGGCGACCTCCCATTCACCAATACGAATCTCATGTGGCGCCCCCCAGTGCGAAGCAGAACACGGTGTTGGACGGGTGGAGGACATTGGGCGGGGGCGCGCAGAGGTGATTTCTGCCGTCTGGATTGTCTCTGTTCCGCTCTACCTTATCTGGTGGAATGGGAATGTACTTTCCATCCTCTCTGCGCTTTGCGTAGAGTGTGCCGTCGACGTACTTGATTTCAGTCGGGTAGCAGTCCGCATCGTTGCAACAGCTGACGGACGGATTGTCGGGCATGCGCCATGTTGAATAAAACTTCTCGTGCAGGAGCTGATCCTGCGGCGGATGGTGGCGAAGCCCTGCCCGGCTTTGACCATCTTGTGTCTGGGCCTTGATCGCAAACAGGCAACAGAGACAGCTCGACAGGAAGAGTTTGCATAGAAGGTTCACCAGACAGCCTCCTTGCTCCGAAATACTGAACCTCGGGAAATTGCCGCGTGATGCTCGCGCAACCGCTGTCAGGCGACAGCTTGAAGTCGACGTAACCATCTGCGGTCGTCCTCCCGACGGGCCTTGAAACGATCAGCGCACTTCTTTGAACAGAGTGCGGTTCGCCAGGAGTAGTACCGGATCAGGCCAAACTTTGCGTCACAGATCGCGCAACGGTTGGCTGCGCCGTTGCAAAGATATTGCGGATTGTTGCGCATCTTTGCCTCCTATGGTCCTTGCGTAGGTGATGGTGGTTATTGCTGGTCTCTCGTTCGCCGTCGCGCTTGGCGCAGACGCCGCGCCCAGGGCGAGGCATGAGACTTTTTTTCGCGGCCGCTGAGCGTCATCTTGCGGAGGTTGCGCTCAATCTCTTTGATCGAGATCGTGGACATGTTGTCACCTGCGATCGGCTCTTCCGATTGTCAGGGAGTCTAAGAGGGCGAGGCTGATGGCTCAATCGTACGTAGGTAAGCGTGCGACATAGAAAGGGATCAAGGCGCCATACCGAAGTTTGTGGGGTCTGCGTCAGCAGAGAGTATCGGTCGACGAATGGGACGTCGTACTTTGTACACGGCACGAGATCACGAATTTCCGGAATTCTGCTATGCAAGCTCTTCCTCGGCAGCATTGCGCGATCTGCTCGGGAACCGTCGCCATCGGATGCTTGAGGGACTTAAGCCTTGAGGGCGAAGAAGCGGATGGCTGCCGCCTGCCTATGTCAGGGAGGAGGTGAGGCAGTGCGAAGCCATCCGCTTTCGCAGCCACACGGCACCGCGCCAGAGCGAGGAGCGCGTCCGATCTGCCTGGTGCAAAACTAGATCCGGCCAACCGGCGATACAATTAAACGGAGGTTTGGCTTTGACAAATTGAAGGTTAGCCGGACTGTCTGTCACGCCAGCGTCGCTCCTACCTCGAAATTGCTCGGTCGCTTGCGCCGGATCGTCCCTATAGACGCCGACGATCTGCTGCGGCGCGCTTAGGTTTATGTCGCGGACGCACGGGAGCGACCGTGGGATCGAGGTCGCTCGCGTCGGCTGTGCGGAGCCGATCGAAACAGTTTGCCTGCAGCCTGAATTGCTTGCACGGATTGCTGTGTTTGGTTCGATTTTGCTTAGATTCGACGGGTTCCCAAAGACACTGGCCCCGCGAGCCGCATCCGCCGCCTGCCGTTGCGGGCAATCGAATTACCGGATTTCTTCAAAATGCTCTAATCTCGTTTGCCGGAGACCCGGGACACGCTGCAAATGATGCGTAACCAGATCACGAATTTCCGGAATTCAACCGGGCAATGTTCCCCGGCAAGGTTGCGCTGGAACTGCGCCGGTCTTTTTGGGCGTCACGCCGACCTCGCGTGGACCGCAATCGGAATCTCTGCCGAGAACGCGGATCTGCTGCTCGACGCGTTTCCCACCGCCAAATCGAGTGGCACGGGAACGGGACTCTCGATCTGTCGTTCGATCGTAGAAGCGCTCCGCGGACGACTGTGCGGCAATGTTGGGGGCGCAGCAGTGATAAGCTCGGCGTCCGTCGGTAGTCTCATGACCTTGAAAACGGGACGAGCAACGAGAATGATTAAACCGGATCTCCCGCAACGATGGCCAAAGCTACCCGCGATTTCTTACTATGCAATCGCGGTCTTGTCGGTCGCCGCGGCGGTAGTTGCCACGGAACTTTTAACACGTCTACTGCACGCTGAGCCGATCGCATTGTCGATGCTTTGCGCTGTTATTTTCGTTGCGTGGCTTAGCGGTTTCAGCCCGGCACTGTTCGCGATTGCACTCGCCCTATTGGCATTCCATTATTATTCGGCGCCTCCAATCAATTCATTTACTTGGAAGGACAATTTACTCGCTGTAGATATTTCAGAGGTGCCGCGTCTGATCCTGTTTTCCACTACGTCTCTCTTTGTTGCATTCATGATTTCGGCGCAGAGTAAAGCGACAGAAAACCTCCGGCGCTCTCGCGATGAATTGCAAGTGGCGATTGAGGATCAAAAACGGATTGAAGCCGCGCTGCTGCGTAGCGAAATGTACTTGACGGAAGCGCAGAGATTGAGCCGCACCGGAAGCTTTGGGTGGAGTGTCTCCAGCGGAGAAATCGTCTGGTCGAACGAAACCTTCCGAATCTTTCAATGCGACCGAACAACGAAGCCGACCGTAGAATTTATTGTCCAGCGCACCCATCCGGAAGATCGCGCGGCCGTGCGCCTGACGATCGATCGCGCGTCCAGCGAGGGAAAGGATTTCAACCATGAATATCGATTGCTGATGCCGGATGGTGCGGTGAAATATGTTCATGCCGTGGCTCATGCTGCGAGAGATGCCTCGGGCGGCATCGAGTTCATTGGGGCGGTGACGGATACTACGGTTGCAAGGGAAACGGAACGGAAGCTGCGACGCAGCGAGGGCTATTTGGCCGAAACCCAACATTTGAATCGTACGAGCAGTTGGGCCTGGGATGTGCACCGTCGAGAGTGGGCGTATCGGTCGGCCGAAGTATACCGCCTCTTTGGGTTCGATTCGGAAAAAGGCCCTGTGCCGCTGCGGGCCTTCCGGGATCGTATTCTCCACGAAGATAGGCGTCGGAATATCGAAACGGCCTCCCAGGCTATCCGAGAGAAAACGGACTTCGAAGTTGATTTTCGAATGGCTCTTCCGGACGGATCGATAAGGCACGTACATTCCGTGGGGCACCCTGTCGTCGGTGGCGACGGCGATGTGACCGAATTAATTGGCGCGCATGTAGATGTCACCGAGCAATACGCGGCAAAGCAGGCGCTGCAAAGGGCTCTTGAGAAAATCAACGGGGCAATCAGCGACGCGAACCGGGTGAGCGAGGTCATTCGGGGCGTCCGGGCGCTCGCGAACAAGTCCGATATGGAGAGAGTCCCGCTCGACCTCAACGATGTCGTCAGGGAGGTCATTGCGCTCGTGCAGCGCGAATTGACCAGCCATCGCATATCGGTGCGAACGGAGTTGGCACCAGATCCGCCCATAGTCCATGGCGATCGGGTTCAGCTCCAGCAGGTGATGATCAACTTGGTGATGAATAGCATCGAAGCAATGGAGCCGGTCAGGGACCGATCGCGCGAACTCGTGATCCGATCGCGCCAGGACGACGTGCACCGAGTGCTCCTAAGTGTGACGGATTGCGGCGTCGGCATCGCCTCCGATGATGCGGACCGGCTGTTCAAGGCCTTCTTTACCACGAAATCCGGGGGCATGGGCATGGGGCTCTCAATCTGCCGTTCGATCGTGGAGGCGCACGGAGGACGGCTGTCAGCTTCCCGCAATGAGGGCCCCGGTGCGACATTTTAATTCGTTCTGCCCTTCCATCAGGAGCACGCGTTGTGACCGAGCAACCAAAATCATCGCATGGACCCGCGAGCGTCAAGGAGCCGATCGTCTTCGTTGTCGAAGACGACGCATCGATGTGCAGAGCGCTCGCCAATCTTTTTCAATCGGTGGGACTAGAGGTCGAGGTGTTCGGTTCGGCGTCCGAAATGCTGCAAAGCAAGCTTCCGGATGTCGCAAGCTGCCTGGTGCTTGACGTCAGGTTGCCTGGATTGAGCGGCCTGGACTTTCAAACCGAGCTCGCCAGGGCGAACATTCGCATTCCAATTATCTTCATGACCGGCCATGGCGACATTCCGATGAGCGTCAGGGCCATGAAGGGAGGGGCGGTCGATTTCCTGGCCAAGCCGTTTCGCGATCAAGACATGCTAGACGCTGTCGTGACGGCCATTGAACGCGATCGGAAGCGGCGTGAGGCCGACAAGATCGTCGCGGACTTGCAGGCCCTTTTTGAGACCCTGAGTACTCGCGAGCGGGAGGTTTTGGCTTTGGTGTCGACTGGCCTCATGAACAAGCAAATAGCAGCCGAACTTGGACTCGCTGAAATTACAGTAAAGATCCATCGCGGGCACATTATGAGGAAGATGGGCGCGAAGTCGCTGGCCGATCTGCTGAGAAGGGCTGAAACGCTCGGAATTTCCCGCAACAAGCCCTAGCCCACCTCACGATCATTGGGCAGATCGCTGTGGCAAGCGCTTCCTGTTCGTCTTGGGGCTTAGGGCCCAATAGCGGCCATATCGTCTGGCGCTCAGCGGCCTCTTCAGTGAGCTTTCCCACAGCAAATGAAGGTCTGGGTAGCTCAAACCAATGCAACGTTCAAATCAGCGTCTGTAGGTCGGGCCTTTCGTGTCTCGTCAGACTAGGTTGCCGTACACCGAAAGACATCGTAACGAGCCGATCTGATTGCGCGCAAAGTTCTTGAACAAACCTAAGTATGATTTCACAATCCTGATTGGCGGCCCATTTTTAGGGCCGGGGCGTGCTAAGGCAACGCCTTGCTCCCCACTTCAGGAAGGCCCATGTTGTCAATGCTTTCGGTGATTTCAGTCATTGACGACGATGCCTCCGTCCGCGCCGCGGCCGACAATCTCCTCAGCTCGCATGGATACTTGGTCCATACATTTGTGTCGGCCGAAGACTTCCTGCAGTCGGCCCACCCGGACGACTGCTCATGTGTCGTTGCGGATGTGCAGATGCCCGGTATGAGCGGTTTGGACCTTCTGACGCATGTGCGAACTCGGGGTAACGACGTGCCGTTTATTTTTATCACGGCCTTTCCAGATGAGAGCGTCCGTGCCCGAGCCCTGAAGGTCGGAGCCATTTGCTTCCTGGCCAAGCCCTTCGCTGGACGCGTCTTGATCAACTGTATCGAAACCGCGCTGAATCGACGTCGCGGCGGAGCCGGCAAGTGAGGCTGTAAACGCCGGCGCATTGTCTCGGCGCCGCCTGCGAGGTCTTTTCGATCGCCACCACAGCGGGTTCTGCCGTGGCCAAACCAAGGTATGGGCCTCCCAAACCAATACGACGTTCGAAACTACCTCTGTAGGATCGAGCCATTCCCCCGATCAGATTAGGCTGACCTTTGACGCTGGACCCTGGGAGGCGCCGGGTGGGTGCAGGCCAAACGAGTCAAACGCAAAGGACGGGTCCATGTTGACGAGCTCATGGCCCCTTTGCATCAAGCTTCGCAGACATTCCCCAAGACAGGAAGAAACCTGGAGCGACTCTGGAATCTCTGAGCGAAACATCCTTATGCGATTACCTGAGTTCGCGCGCTCGACGACACTGCTATGGACCTTGGTGGTGGCCGGGCTATTCGCGGGCTTTATCCTTGCGTTGCTTGGGTTTGTCTACCTGAAGACCAGGGATGACCTGACGGCGCGATCGGATCGCATGATCGCCTCGCAAATGGCTCTTTTTGCGCAATTGTCGCCCGATCGGAGGCTGGATGCGATCGACCTGCATCTGAAGCAGGATCCGGGCCGCGTTCGGCTCGCAGGATTATTTGGCCCAGACAGCCGCAGGATCGCGGGTAACCTGGGGCATCTGCCGCCCGATCTAAAGATTGACAGTGCGGTACAGAGCGCTGTGGTCGACAGGGTGGACGAAGTTGGCCGGGAGAGACAGGCGGTTCGTCTGATCGCGCAAAGGTTACCGAACGGCGACGTGCTGGTTATGGGACGAAACATCGACGAAGTCGCGGAGATCGCACACGTCGTCGGTCGGGCGCTGGCGCTGGGTCTGTTTCCCGCGGTGCTTCTTTGTTTTGCGGTCGGCTTCACGCTGAGCGCCCGTGCCCAAAGGCGTATCGCCGAAGTCAATGAGCGGGTGCAGCGCATTGTTGCCGGCAACTTGCGTGAACGACTTCCGCATCAGAACACGAACGATCCCTTCTCCAAGCTTGCCATGATCGTCAATGGCATGCTCGATGAGATGGAAGCTCTCATCCAGTCCCTTGCGGGTGTCGGCAACGACATCGCGCATGATCTGCGCACGCCACTCACCCGCGCGCGGCTGACGCTTGAGCGCGGTCGCACCGGCGCGGGCACAATCGAGCAGCTACAGGCGGTTGCGGACAAAACCATCGAGGCGCTCGATCAATCGCTTTCGATCGTTACCGCTATTTTGCGGCTTGCGGAAATCGAGCGAAGCCAGCGATTGGCAGGCTTTGGCAAAGTCGCACTTGCGGTTCTCATCCGTGAAGTGGCTGACATGTACGAGCCGATAGCGGAGGACAAAGGGATTGCGCTCCTGGTCCACTCGCCGCAGGAGCTAAGCGTGCATGGCGACCGGGACTTGCTGATCGAGGCGGTCGCCAACCTCGTCGACAACGCCGTCAAATTTACGCCCGCCGGGGGACAGGTGGAAATCTCACTATTTCACGCCAACCGCGAAAACATCCTGCGCGTGAGAGACACCGGTTCCGGGATAAGCGAACACGAACGTCACGCTGTCCTCCGACGTTTCTACCGGTCAGACAAAGTGAGACACACGTCAGGCGTCGGTCTTGGACTCAACCTCGTGGCGGCGATTGTAAAGTTGCACGGCTTTCGCTTCACGATCCGTCCAGGATCCGGATGCGTGGTCGAGATCGCATGCCCGTACGAACCGACGCTAACGTGACTGGAGCCGGCTCAGATGATGAATCCGCCTAGGTTCCGGGGCTAATCAGGCGTTTTCAAAAGCAAATTTCAGCTCGCGCCCGAAGCTTTGCCACCCCCCGAATTGCGACGAGCCAACGGTCAGCGAAGGATCATCGGGCAGCGGTCATCTGCTCGTACGCGTCCAGTACGCGGGTGGAATGGACAAGGGCTGCACCGGCATTGACGGCTGTCGCGACGCCGAGCGCTTCAGCGATCTCCTCTCGCGAGGCGCCGTAACGCGCCGCCGCTTCGGTGTGCACGGTTATACAGCCGTCGCACCGGACGGTGGCGGCGACCGCGAGCGAGATCAGCTCACGGGTCTTCGGTCCAAGGAGATTAGTTTTCTGGCCCGCAGCGGTCAGCGCTCGATAGCCCTTGATCGTGTCAGGGCTGAATTCGGCAATTTCACCGATCCGGACGGTAAGTTGCTGGCGATAGGTGTTCCAGTTGAGCGTGGACATTTGACTTCTCCTAGGTTCAGCCTAAGCGGCCCTTTCAAAAGAGCGGGGCAATATGTGCCGTTCTTTCGATCTCACCCTGGTCTGACGGCAACGTCGAACGTATGTCCGTTGACTGTGCGTAGCTGCGCTGTCGCAGAGCTATGGAAGCTGCCGGCGTCCGGCATAGCCTGAGGTTAATCCTCTCGGCAACGCCGATATTCCGTCGGCGTAACTCCCGTGAACCTACGAAATGTCCGCGTCAAGGAACTCGTTTCGCAAAAGCCGAGCTGAATACCGATCTGTGTCACTGAGAGCTCCGGCCTCTGCAACAGGCTCCTGGCGCGATCCATCCTGCGGGCCATATGGTAACGATGCGGAGGCACGCCGAAGGATTGCGTGAAGGCGCGCGCAAAATGATAAAGGCTCAGATCGACGAGCTCTGCGAGAGCGGCCAACGAAATCTCCTCCGCGAGATGCTCCTCGATGAATTCGACGATGCGCTTCTGTTGCCGCGCGGGTAAGCCGCCACGAACCGGTTTCGCCGCAGCGGATGCCGTTCGTTCCAATCGGATGAGTTCGTGCACCAGCACGAGGCTCAAGGCCTCTGCATACTGGCGGCTATCTGGATCGGAATTCCCGACCTCGGCCTTGAGTTTGAGCGCCGTGTCCCAGACGGCTTGATCGAAAAAGAAAAGGCGCGGGCTGATCGTGGGGCAAGTGCTGCCGGATTCCAGATCAAACAACGGATCCTGCAAATTGATATAGAAATATGTGACGCGCGTCAGCACGCGCGGCGTCTGCCAGCCGTAGAAACGATGCCCGGCAGGCACGAAGCTTAGCTTGCGATTGAACTCGCGTAGGCTCGATTTTGGCAGCCCCTCGATAAGCGTCTCCCCGTCATGTCGTTCTGCGCGCTCGTAGGCGACCAGCAAATGCCGTCGAGCTTGAAACCCGTATTCGAATGTTTCGCGCCGGGTAACTCTCACTGAGTCTGCTTGTATCGCGCCCCAGTCCGCCAGTCGTCGACGAGCGATATCGGGTGGCGAAATTTCAACAATCGGTGCAGGAGAGGAGGGAAAACTGGGGAGGCTGACGCCGATGTCACTCATTTTTGCGGATCCTGATACGGGCATTTGCTCTTGTCCTCGGCCAGCAGCTTTTCCGCCGGGCGCCTGGCACATGATGGTGGAAGCGCGCCATCATCAAAGCCGTCATTGCTGCTCGCAATCGAAGAGAGGTTGGCCGTCGTTTAGGGCCCGCTGTTAGACAATTACAGTCGACGGCAGAGTAAGCTGATGGATTTTCGGCACCATTAAATTGCTGTTCAGATAACTAAATTCGATTTTAAGTGAGGTGGGCACGCACGGAACTTAAGCGGAGCGTGCCCCAGGCGCCTGCTAAATTGCGGAACGATCTTTCTTCGGGAAATCCACGCAAGAAAACTCAAGAGAGCGGCAAGCTGAGACAAGTGCGACATATGCTCGTCACCAGATAGGGGATGTGTCCGTCGCAACGTGCACGCCAGAAGGTGCGGTTGCGCGTCGGCGCCAGGAGCCGCCATGTCCAAACACGAGCCCTATTCTCCTCTTGCATTCGGAAGTACGTCTGAGAATCCGGCTCACCAGCGTCGAGGTGACGCTGAGCTAGCTGGCGGCCAGCCGGTGCTGGGCGAGGTCGGATTTGTCGGCCTTGGTCACATGGGAACGGCAATGGCCGCGAACCTCGCAGCCACTGGACGACGAGTGATCGCCTATGTCCGTCGCCCGGATCAGGTCGGCAGGCTTGAGGCGCCCGGTATTAGGCCGACGACGGATATTGGCGACCTGCTCGACTGCAAGGTTGTCATCACCATGTTGCCGGACGACGACGCCGTGCGCGAAATCGTGTTCGGTCGAAAAGACATTGGTCTCGACGGTCTGGCCGCGGGGCTGATGCCCGGCGCGATCCATCTGTCGATGAGCACGATCAGCACGGCGGCTGCGTCTCTCCTGACAAGCGAGCATGCGCGCAACGGACAAGGCTATGTAGCTGCGCCGGTGTTCGGCAATCCGGATGCTGCCAAGGCGCGCCAGTTGTTCATCGTCGCCGCTGGCGCCCCGGCCGATGTCGAGCGCTGCCAGCCGATCCTCGACAGTCTTGGGCAAAGGACGTTTGTGATCGGCGCCGACGCTGCAGATGCAAACCTCATCAAACTGCTCGGCAATATGATGAGCGCGACAGCACTCGAGATGCTCGGCGAAGTTGTTGCCGTGGTCCGAAAGCGCGGGCTGGATCCGCAGCCTTTCATCGATATCATGACGAGCACGATGTTCGGTGGGCGCGCGCACAAGATTTACGGCGACAAAATCGCAAGGCAGACCTACGCGTCCGGATTTGTTCTGCCCCTCGTGCTCAAGGACGTGCGCCTGGCGCTTGCAGAAGCGGAGAAAGTAGGCGCCCCAATGCCGTCAGTGGGTGTGGTCCGGGACCGATTGATCACGGGAATCGCGCGCGGCTACGGCGAGCTCGACTGGACCGCCCTCGGGCTTATCGCTGCGGAGGAAGCGGGACTCTACACCGGGCGGTCAGCTAATGCCAAATGAGTTTCGAGTTGTCCGCCCTCACGCTGGCGCACGCACTCAAAGAAGGAACAGGATCATGGCCGATCAAGCAGAAGTTCTCCAAATGAAAATGGAGCTTACCGCCATCACCGGCACGTCGCTTAAGGTGTCGCCCGTTGCACTCGGCACTTGGGCCATCGGCGGATGGATGTGGGGTGGTACCGACGAGGCCGAATCTGTCGCGACCAGCAGGGCCGCATTCGAGCATGGCATCAACGTTGTTGATACCGCCCCCGTCTATGGCTTCGGTCGCTCCGAGGAGATCGTTGGCAGGGCGATCGCGGAGGGTCGGCTGCGCTCGGACGTGCTTATCGCCACCAAGGCGGGACTTCAATGGGATGGCGGAAGAGTATCCCGCAATGCCAGCCGCGCCCGTATCCTGCGGGAGGTTGAGGATTCCTTGGGCAGGCTTCGAACCGATTACATCGATATCTATCAGGTTCATTGGCCCGATCCATTGGTGACGATCGAAGAAACCGCGGAAGCGATGCTCACGCTATTGGAGCAGGGCAAAATCCGCGCCATTGGCGTGAGTAACTTCTCGGTTCTCCAGATGGAGCGGTTTCGCCGCATTGCGCCGCTGCACGTGCTGCAGCCGCCGTATAACCTATTCGAACGCGGGATCGAGGCCGACCTTCTTCCCTATTGCCGCAGGAACAAGATTGCGATGCTGGGCTATGGAGCACTATGTCGGGGCCTGCTGTCCGGACGAATGCAAGCCGAGACGATTTTCGATGGCGACGATCTGAGGCGCACCGACCCGAAATTCCTCAAGCCGCGGTTCGCGCAATATCTAGCCGCCGTCCATAGGCTCGATCGGCTCGCCCAGCAACGTTTCGGCAAGCGCGTTATTCACCTGGCGGTGCGTTGGATGCTCGACCAGGGCATCACTACGGCGCTCTGGGGCGTGCGCCATCCGGACCAGCTGCAGCCGGTCGACGAGGTGACTGGGTGGTCGCTCGATCCGTCTGCCAAGGACGAGATCGATCGGATCCTGCGAGATACCATCACCGATCCGGTCGGCCCGGAATTCATGGCCCCGCCGTCACGCAGCGTCGCAACGTGATGCAGTACAGGTCGCTCTGATCAGATTCACGCCGAGCATTGCTCTCGGTGATTCTCCGGGATCCGCTTCTCCAAAAGGCCGGACCGCAGGGATCGCTTCGGCTCGAGTTCAGAAAACTAACGGCGAATTTAGTAATCCTGCCTTGGCCGCAGCCGCGTGCCGCCGTGGTTCTATTTGTTTTCAACCGCGATGGTCGCGCTGGGTACGACGTTTTCGGCGTTCTGGATCATGGTCAATAACAGCTGGATGCAGGTACCATCAGGCTATGTCTGGAAGACGGTGCCTTCGTTCCGAACGACTGGACCAAGATTCTTCAACTCGGTCGCCTGGTCGCGATTTCCCCACATGTTGCTCGCCTCCTATCTTGCAGGGGCGTTCTGCGTTGCCGCGAATTGAACTTCAGGCCAAATCGACGAGGGCTCATGATCATGGAGACGCCGGGTTAAGGCCTCGGCGTTTTTCGTTGTCGCCAACCTGGTCAACAGTCTGCCGATGGATTGGATCGTGGTGGCAACGAATCATGCAGCGCGGGATGACCGCGGCACTTGCGCGTGGTCCTGATGTCTACGGCAAGATGCGACGACGCGAATCAAAGATCCGCACGATATCACGCGCTATTTGTTTGAGGCCGGCCAAAGTTCCGATTGATCAATCCAAGCTCATGCAGAGCTGCTTCACTCCGGACCGCCGCTCGAACTCCGCCACGTTGACGATGCCGCGGCGATGCGTTCTGTCGCCGATCTTACGATCGCCGTCCCAGGCCTCGACCGCGAACACCACGCTTTTGGCGTCAATCTGAATGACGCGAGAAATGGCACGGACGGTGCGACCGACCGGAGTTGCGGCAAGATGGCGGACTTTGACGGCCATGCCGACGCTGACGAAGCCCTCCGGTAAGTGCGACGCGATGGCGGAGCCAGATGCCATTTCCATATGCAGGATCATCATCGGCGTGGCGTAGACCTGCGGCATGTTCGGCACGAAATGACCGACCGTCGTCTCGGAGGTTACGGTCACGGTCTTCACCGCGTTCATGCCGATCGTGACGTTCTCGAGAGCACTCATCTCCGCCTCATTCAGCGACCTTGTCATGACCTGGCGGCCTCGTCCGGCGCCAGGTGTAACTTTGCTTGTGTCAGAGATCCGACCTTTGGCTGCGCGAGCTACGAATTGGGCATGACGCCCGGACCGTTGTCTGGCCATTGCGCGATGGCCGCTTCGTCTACATTCAGATGCTGGGCAACCAACGCCGGCGGCGTGTGCTTCAGCCAGTTGGACAGAGAAATCTCTTCATAGCGGGAGGTGCGGAAGACCCCGATGAACTCCAGGTCGGTGTCGCCGACATTCTCGACGTAATGCCCTAGATTGCGCTTGACGTAGCCGATGTCTCCAGGATTGAAATCCATCGTCATCGCATTGGGGCCTGTATTGAACACCGTCATGCGCGCTTTGCCCTTGATGTAATACTGCCATTCGTCGGCGTTCGGATGCCAGTGCATCTCTCGCACGCCACCCGGACGAACGGTGACCAGTGCGGCCGCAATCGTCGTTGACACGGTGAAGTTGGTGCCATCCGCAAGCCGCTCGTCGCCGCTTTTGGACTCTTTCGTAGGAGCTGACGATGCCAGCCGGTAGATAAAGGGATGAGGTGGAACGTTCGCTGTCTTGCTGACCGCAGCGCGGTCCGATGCCAAATCGCCGGGCAGCGTTCCTTGAAAGATCCAGAGATTGTGCAACGGAATCTTGGCGAATGTCTGGGCCGGAACGCCAAAATTCTTGGCAAGCACCTCGGGAGGCGTATGGGCGAACCAGTCGGTCAGCAGCAGCGTATTGAATTCGCTGGCGTCGCCGTCGTCAAAGCAGATCACAAATTCGCAACCGTCCGGACCAAGACCTTGCAGCGAATGCGGCTGACCTGCCGGAAAATACCAGAGGTCGCCCTCGCTGACGTCCGCGACATATGGCCGGCCGGCGGCATCGAGAACCGTCACCCGGCAACTGCCATACGTCATGATCGCCCACTCGGCGGCCTGGTGCCAGTGTAACTCGCGGACGCCCCCGGCCGTCAGCCGCATGTTGACGCCCGTGATAGTGTCTGAAATCGCGAAATCGGCCTGCGTCACCTGCCGTGCCCAGCCGCCGTTCTGGATCCGCTTCGGCGCATTATTGAATGAGGCCCAGTCCATCGGCATGCCGCCGACATCGGTCGCCGGCGGAGATTGTGCGGAGGGAAACTGGTTGCCGATGGCCCGGCTTTGAGGTCCTGGATCGGTGAGACCAGGACTTTTGGCATTGACAGCACCTTGCGGTGGCTCGTCCGGATTACCGAAAGAAGCGGCGCGCGCCGCGCTCGCGGTCATCACGGCGCCTGCAGCGGAGACCGCCAGCACATCCCGTCTCGAAAACATGATTACCTCTCCTATCCAAAATCGACTGCGGATATGTGCGAGATAGGTTCACGGGAGTCGTGAGCCATTAAAT
>Ga0137377_10000484_pt1 | contig 24227 bp, 24 predicted proteins | sample SagtaG_22_FD_104815 | JGI IMG/M metagenome (GOLD analysis project Ga0137377, IMG submission 104815) | Vadose zone soil microbial communities from Sagehorn Ranch, Mendocino, California, USA - Sage2_L_40_16 metaG | ecosystem: Environmental > Terrestrial > Soil > Vadose zone | place: USA... | reverse complement strand
TGGCAGCCCGGTGGAACGCGGGGTCGGTGTTTACCACGGCGGTGACGTAGTCGCAGAAGAACGGGGCATAGCTGGCCGCGCAGCCGCTTGGCACCGTGGAGGGCTGCAGCCGCACTTTGCTGCCTTCCGCCGCGGTCGCCTGCGCTCGCGTGATCACGCCGAGTTGCGCCATCCGGGCGAGCACGGTGTTCCGGCGTGTCAGCGCGGTGGCGGGACTGCTCATCGGGTCGTACTGCGCGGGATTTTCCACGATGCCCGCGAGCAGCGCGGCCTGCGGCAGTGTCAGCGCCGCCGCGCTGGTGCCGAAATACCGCTCGGCCGCCACCTCGACGCCGTAGGCCTGCTGACCGAAGTAGGCGACGTTCAGGTAGGCGGCGAGCAACTGGTCCTTGGTCATCTGGTGCTCGACGGCGACCGCGTAGCGGAGCTCGCGGATCTTGCGCGCGAGCGTGTCCGAGGCTGCCAGCTTGGCCTGCGCCTGGTTCTTCGCGGTCAGGATGAGCACGTTCTTGACATACTGCTGCGCGATCGTCGACCCGCCCTGGACGCTGCCTCCGTGCAGGTCCTGGATCGCCGCGCGGACCGTGCCCTTGATGTCGATGCCGCCATGCTGGTAGTAGCGGGAGTCCTCGATCGCGACGATCGCGGCGCGCATGACCGGCGCGATCGTGCTGAAGCTCACCGGCACCCGGTCGATGACCTGGTTCGACTGGCCGTATACGTGCCCGTAGAAGTAGGCGAGCACGTTCCCCCTGCTGTCCAGGATCACGGACCGCTGCGGCAGCTGGCTGGGGAGATTGGTGGCGAGCGCCTGGAACTTGTCCGCCGCGTTGCGTGCTGTGATGCCGAGCCCGCCGACCGCGGGCAGGAGCACACCGGCGGCCAGCAAGCCGCCAACGGCGGACAGGGTGACGAGCCTGGCGAGCGCGTTCGTCTTCCTGAGCAGGCCTGTGATCAGCACGCGACCAGGGTACGCCGGCGGCTGGCCCAACCGCGCGCGGCTAGGGTCAAAGGCTAGCCAACGGCCTGAACCAGGGCATAAGGTCTTCGGTTATCGCCGTGGCTGACTAGTCGATGCCGGCCACATGACCCAGGCGGGCTATCCACGAAATGGGCCCATTGGGGTCTGGCCATACCGGCCGGACTTCCGTAAGTTGTGCTTCCGCACCAAAAAAAGCGGCCCGACGTCCGCGCCCGTCGGCCGAGACCCCAAGTGAACGCCATCCAGCGTGACGCCCGCGCTACGGGTGTGACACCGAAGGAGTGGGGCCACATGTGGATCACGGACTGGACTGCACGCGCCGCGTGCAAGGGGAGTGATCCTGATGAGCTGTTCGTGCAAGGGGCGGCGCAGAACCGCGCAAAGCTGATCTGTCGCGGCTGCCCCGTACGCACCGAATGCCTCGCGGACGCGCTCGACAACCGTATCGAGTTCGGCGTCTGGGGTGGCATGACCGAGCGGGAGCGCCGCGCGCTGCTGCGCCGGCGCCCGGACGTGACCTCATGGCACGCGCTGCTCGAGGACGCCCGCGCGCAGTACGAGCGCAGCGGCGAGGACGAGCTGAGCCACGACGAGCTGGTCGCCAGCTGACAGGTGCGGCGGCGCTCACGATGTGGGCTGAGCCGATGTGGGCTGAGCCGTGGCGCGTGGGCTACGCGGTGAGGTGCCTCCCGATGACCCGCAGGCCGTTGAGGTCATGCACGTCCTCGGCCAGGGCAGGTACCTCGGTGACAGGCACGGCGGGATGGGCGGAGGTAAAGTGCTCCGCCAGCCTGCGCTCGCGGGCCTGAAGCTGCGTCAGGTCGGCGTGCAGCCGCAGCGCGGCGGCCGCCAGCGGATAACGGGTGCCGTCGAGGTTCTCGGCGGCCGCCAGGCTGCGCGCGGCGGACAGCCGCGAGGCCGCCGAGCGGTGCACCCGGTTGATGACGAGGCCGGCGAGCGGCATCCGCTCGTCCGCTAGCCGCTCGACGAAGTATGACGCTTCGCGGAGCGCGTCGGGTTCCGGTGCGGCGATGACGACGAACGCGGTGCCCGGTGCCTGCAGGAGCTGATAGGTATGTTCCGCGCGTTCGCGGAACCCGCCGAACATGGTGTCGAGCGCGGACACGAACGTCTGCGCATCCCTCAGCACCTGCGCCCCCAGCACCTTGGTGAGGACGCCGGTCACCATGCCGAACCCCGCGCTCAGCACCTTCATATAGGCACGGCCGCCGGCTCGGGCGGGCACCATCAGCACCCTGATGAGCCGGCCGTCGAGAAACCGGCCGAGCCGCGCGGGGGCGTCGAGGAAGTCGAGCGCCGACCGGCTCGGTGGGGTGTCGACGACGATCAGGTCCCACTCGTCGGCGCGCCGTAGCTGGCCGAGCTTCTCCATTGCCATGTACTCCTGCGTGCCGGAGAAGCTCGAAGAAAGCGACTGGTAGAACGGGTTGGCCAGGATCTGCGCCGCCCGCCTGGGATCGGCGTGCGCCTCGACGATCTCGTCGAAGGTCCGCTTCATGTCGAGCATCATCGCGTGCAGGCTGCCACCGGCCGCGAGGTCGGTGCCTGCCACCACCCGCGGCGTGTTATCCAGCGCGGTGAGCCCCATGGACTGGGCCAGCCGGCGTGCCGGGTCGACCGTGAGCACGACGACGGTCCTGCCCTGCTCGGCTGCCCGCAGCCCGAGCGCGGCGGCAGTGGTGGTCTTGCCGACCCCGCCTGATCCGCAGCAGACGATGATCCGGGTCCGGGGGTCGCCGATCAGCCGGTCGATGTCGAGCCTGGAGTGCCCGGCCGCCCGCGTGGCTGCCTGCCCGTGGTGGCGGGGGGCCGGCTGCCGCGGCCCGGTCCGCGGGCCGGGGGCCGTCACGCCGCGCCCTGGTCGCGCAGTGTGGTGGCGAGCTGATAGAGGCTGCCCAGATCGATCCCATCGGAGATCAGCGGCAGGTCATAGCGCGGCTGGCCCGCGGCGGCCAGCCGGCGCCGCTCCTTGCGCTCCAGCACGGTCCTGCGCGCGTGCTCGGCCAGTTCCGCGGCGAGGTCGCCGGCGATATCCCTGCCCTCCTCGACTCCCGCGGCCTTCAGCCCGACCGTGAGCTCGTCCAGGTCGATGGCGCCGCGGGCCGCGGCGGCGAGTTCTGCTTGCCGCAGCATGGGCGGGCGGACCATGTTGATCACGATGCCGCCAACCTGGAGGCCGTGGTCACGAAGCTCGCCGACGGCGTCGAGGGTCTCCTGCACGGGCATCTCCTCGAGCACCGTGACGAAGTGGACGGCGGTCTGCGGAGAGTGGATCACCTTCTGCACCGCATCGGCGTGGGCCCGGATCGGGCCCACTTTGGCCAGCCCGGCGACCTCGGCGGTGACGTTGAGGAAACGGCCGATCCGGCCGGTTGGCGGCGCGTCCATCACGACCGCGTCGTAGACGTACCTGCGGTTCGTGCCGTCGGTGCGCCGCCGCACCGCCTCGGTGGCCTTGCCGGTGAGCAGGACGTCGCGCAACCCCGGCGCGATCGTCGTGGCGAAGTCGATGACGCCAAGACGGGTCAGCGCCCGCCCGGCCCGGCGCAGGTTGTAGAACATCTCCAGATATTCGAGCAGCGCCTCTTCCGGGTCGACCACGAGCGCGTAGACGTCGCCGCCGGGCAGCGCGGGCGCGCCGGGCGCCACCGCTACCTTGCGTTCGGCGTACGGGAGCGGCGGGCAGTCGAAAAGCTGCGCGATGCCCTGGCGCCCTTCGACCTCCATGAGCAGGACCTTGCGCCCACGGGACGCCAGGGCCAGCGCGAGCGCCGCGGCCACCGTGGTCTTGCCGGTGCCGCCCTTGCCGGTGACGACGTGCAGCCGCACGCCGTCCCAATCGGTGTCCCTCGCGCTCACCCCATGAAGGCTATCGCCGCCCGCCCACCGGCCTGGCCGGCTGGCATCGCGCCCGAGGGTCACTAGTCTGGTGGGTAAAGCAATCTGGTGGGTAAAGCAGTATGGCGAACCGGTGGCCGCCACGCGGCCGGGGCCGATGGCCGCGCCGGTCACCCGAGATGAGGTGCGGACAGTGCTAGCAGCGCTTGTGGCTGTGCTTGTCGTGCTCGCGGTCGCGGGCCTGATCGGGCTGGCCCGGTCGGTCCGTGTCGTGCAGCAGTTCGAGAAGGGCATCATCTTCCGGTGGGGCCGGATCGTGTCCGAGCCGCGCGGCCCGGGGCTCACCCTGATCAGGCCGATCGGTGACCGCATGCAGAAGGTCAACATGCAGATCATCGCCATGTCGGTCCCGGCTCAGGACGGAATCACCAGGGACAACGTGACAGTCCGGGTCGATGCGGTGGTCTACTTCCGGGTGATCGACCCGATCAAGGCCGTCGTGAACGTGCAGAATTACCTGTTCGCGGTGTCACAGCAGGCACAGACCTCACTGCGGTCGATCATCGGGCGGTCCGAGATGGACCAGCTGCTGACCGATCGTGCCGTCGTCAACGCCGAGCTGCGCGAGGCGATCGACGAGCCGACCGAGGGTCCGTGGGGCATCCGGGTGGAGCGAGTCGAAATCAAGGACGTCTCGCTGCCCGAGAGCATGAAGCGGTCGATGTCCCGGCAGGCCGAAGCCGAGCGCGAGCGCCGCGCCCGCATCATCACCGCCGACGGTGAGTACCAGGCCTCCAAGCGGCTCGCCGCGGCGGCGAACGTGATGGCCCGCGATCCCGCCGCGCTCCAGCTCCGGCTGCTGCAGACCGTGGTGGAGGTCGCCGCGGAGAAGAACAGCACGCTCGTGATGCCGGTCCCGGTGGAGTTGCTGCGGTTCTTCGACAAGGTGGCGCTGCCGTCCCGGGCCGGAGGCGAGCCGGGCCTTCAGGACACCGGGGACGCGGAGGTCGCCGCCGCGGAAGCGGCGATCGGCGCGGGCGGGTCGCCAGAGCTGGCGGAGTCGTCACGGCAGCCCGACCCAGCCATCGCGGCCGCGCCCGAGCCGGAGATTCCCGCCGTCCCCGAGGTCCCCGCGGTGCCGGAGGTTCCCGCGGTGCCGGAGGCTCCCGTCGTGCCCGGCCTCGACGGACCAGGCGCGCAGGGACACGGAGCGGAAGGTCCCGCGCCCCGCGGCACGTGAGCCGGGCCCTGCCCCCCACGGCCTCCCGCGGCCGGCCCGGTGCCGGCCCGGGGCCGGCCTACTAATGTAGCGGCATGCAGAAATGGGAGTACGCGACCGTGCCGCTGCTCGTGCACGCGACCAAGCAGATCCTGGACAACTGGGGCGAGGACGGCTGGGAGCTCGTCGCGGTCGTCCCGGGGCCGAACGCCGAGCAGCTCGTCGCCTACATGAAGCGGGTGAAGGCGTGAGCGCGCCGCAGGAGCGGCTCCAGGCGCTCGGCCTCAAGCTGCCGGAGGTCGCGGCGCCGGTCGCCGCGTACGTGCCCGCCGTCCGCACCGGCAGCTACGTCTACACGTCCGGCCAGCTGCCGATTACCGACGGCGAACTGCCCGCGATCGGCAAGGTCGGCGCGGAGATCGACACCGCGCAGGCCAAGGATCTTGCGCGTATCTGCGCGCTCAACGCCCTCGCCGCCGCCGCGTCTGTCGCCGGTGGCCTCGGCGGGATCCGGCAGATCGTCAAGGTGACCGGATTCGTCGCGAGCGCCCCCGGTTTTACCGGCCAGCCGCAGGTCATCAATGGCGCGAGCGAGCTGCTGCTCGACGTGTTCGGCGACGCGGGCAGGCACGCGCGCAGCGCGGTCGGGGTCGCCGAGCTGCCGCTGGACGCGCCGGTCGAGGTGGAGCTGATCGCCGAGGTCGCGCAAGACGTCGAGGTCGCGCAATAGTGGCCGGCCGGGCCGGCCGGGGGAGCCTGCCGCTGGCCGCGCGGCGCCCAGGGCGGCAGTGACACGGGCGACGATCCGGCTCCCGGACGAGTTCGCGAGGCGGGTGCGGGAGATCATGGCGGACGGCAGGGAGCCGGCCGCGGCACGTGACGCCGCCACCGTCGTGCTGCTGCGCCCCGCCGCGAGCGGCTTCGAGGTCTACCTGCTGCGGCGGCGGGCGTCGATGGCGTTCGCGCCGGGGGCGCACGTGTTTCCTGGCGGGTCCGTCGACCCGCGCGACGCGGACGCCGACGTGGCCTGGGCGGGCCCGGATCCGGCGGAGTGGGCCCGGACTCTGATGCCCGGGTCGGCCGGCTCCGCGGCACTGGCACGCGCCCTGATCTGCGCTGCGGTCCGCGAGACCTTCGAGGAATCGGGCGTGCTGCTCGCCGGGCCGACCCCGGGCGCGGTCGTGGCCGACACCCGTGGCGACGACTGGGAAACCGACAGGCACGCCCTCGTCGACCGCTCCCTTTCCCTCGCCGGGCTGCTGCAGCGCCGCCGCCTGGTGCTCCGATCCGACCTGCTCAGGCCGTGGGCGCGATGGATCACTCCCGCGATGGAGCGCCGCAGGTTCGACACCAGGTTCTTCGCCGCCGCGCTGCCCGGGCGGCAGCGCACAAGGCATGTCGGGGGCGAAGCGGACGAGGTGGTGTGGCTGGAACCGGCCGCGGCCATCGGCGCGGCCAGAAAGGGCGAGATCTCGCTGATGCCGCCCACCGCGGTCACGCTGGCCGAGCTTTCCCGCCACGGCAGCCTGGCCGGGGTGCTGGCCGCGAGCGGGGACATGGCGCCGCGCCAGCCAGAGATCTCCGTCACGGCAGACGCCGCCTGGCTCAACATCCCCGACGGGCTGGAGTACCCGCTGTGAGCGGCGCGGCGGAGAGCATCGACGGCTCCGGCACGCCGCGGGCACGCTGTGTGCTCGCAGGGAACCCGTCGCCGATGACGCTCGACGGCACCAACACCTGGGTGGTCGGTGACCAGGCTTCGGACGGCGTCGTCGTGGTCGATCCAGGACCCGCGGACGAGGCGCACCAGCGCAGGGTGGCCGGACAGGTGCAGGCCCAGGGCCGCAGGATCGCGCTCATCGCGCTCACCCATGGGCACCGCGACCACTCGGGCGGTGCACGGCGGCTGGCGGAACTCACCGGCGCAGCCGTTCGGGCTCTGGATCCCGCGCACCGGCTCGGCGAGGAATGCCTTGCCGCCGGGGATGTGGTTACGGCGGGCGGGTGTGAGCTGCGGGTCGTGGCAACCCCCGGGCATTCCGCGGATTCGCTTTCCTTCCTGCTGCCCGCGGACGGTGCGCTGCTCACCGGCGACACGGTGCTTGGCCGCGGCACCGCGGTGATCGCGCACGATGGGGACCTCGGTGACTATCTGCGATCGCTCGACGCGCTTCGCGCGCTGGTGACCTCGGCCCCCGTGCGGGTCCTGCTGCCTGGCCATGGACCGTTGCTCGCCGATCCGGCGGCGACGATCGACTTCTACATCTCCCACCGCGCCGAGCGGCTCGCCGAGGTGGCAGCCGCGATCGAGGCCGGGGACCGGTCGGTCGGCGAAATCACCGACAGGGTCTACCAGCGGGTCGATCCCGCGGTCCGCCGGTTCGCCGAATGGTCGGTGCGCGCGCAGGTCGCCTACCTGGCGGCGCGGGGCGCGCTGCCGCCCGGAGTCACGTTCTGACTGCGGGCTCAGCGGGCGCGCTTGCGCAGGCGCTCCGGGTCGTGGATGAGGACCGACTTGGCCGACACCTGCAACCAGCCGCGGCTCGCGAAATCGGCGAGCGCCTTGTTCACCGTCTCCCGCGACGCGCCTACCAGCTGGGCGAGCTCTTCCTGGGTGAGGTCGTGATGCACGTCGATCCCCTCGCCGCGGGGCTGGCCGAACCGCTCGGCCAGGTCGAGCAGCGCGCGCGCCACCCGGCCGGGCACATCGGTGAACACCAGATCGGCCATGACGGCATTGGTCCTGCGCAGCCGCTGCGCGAGCGCGCGAAGCAGGTGCATGGCCACCTCCGGCCGCCCGGTGAGCCATGGGCGGAGGGCCTCGTGCGCCATCGCGGCAAGGCGCGTGTCGGTCAGCGCGGTGGCGCTCGCGGTCCGGGGCCTGGGGTCGAACAGTGACAGTTCGCCGAACATCTCACCGGGGCCGAGCACGCTGAGCAGGTTCTCCCTGCCGTCGGGCGCCGCGCGGGTGAGCTTGATCTTGCCATCCAGTATCACGTACAGGCAGTCTCCGTCGTCCCCCTCGTCGAAGAGCCGCTTACCGCGAGTGAGCTGTACCTCATCGATACGGCTGCGCAAGGCGGCGGACGCTCCGGGATCCAGGGCCTCGAAGAGCGGCGCCCGGCTCAGCACGTCGTCGGCCTCGTTCACCGTGCCTCCTTGCTTATTGCTGTTTACCAGTGTCGCACTTGTTGGCCGTTGCGTAACCGCCGTCCTGTGTGGCCGCGCCAGTTGGTGACATCCCGTCGTGACTCCACCAGAATGAAGTCATCTGATTACTCACAGTGAGATTGTGGGGTGACGCGATGGGGGCGCGGGCCACCCGTGGGCGGGCCGTGGTGGGCACGCCGGGCCGGATCCGCGTGGCCGCGGCGGGCATTGGCATGCTTGCCGGGATGGCGCTGCCCTGGGGCGCGACGGCGTCGGCCACGTCGCCGGTGCCGCCGCCCGGCCAGAGCCTGGCCGCGGCCCGCGGGGAGGTGGCGCGGCGGGCGGCCGCGGCGGGCCGCGCCGCCGACCGCCTGGCCGCGGCGTCCGCCCGGCTCAGCCGGATCGAGGCGGTGGCGGAGACGGCCACCGAGCGCTACGACGGCGCAGTCGTCGAGCTGCGCAAGGATGCTGTGGCGTATCGCCTCGCGGAAGGCAGGTTCGCCGCTGCCGCAGCCGTCGAGGCCGCGCGCCGCCGCGCGGTCGGCGCACTCGCCAGCGAGGCATACCGGACCGACGGCGGGTTCGGCTCGATGGCGGCGATGATCGGCGGCCCGGGCGGCCCGCAGGCGTTCTTCGACCGCGCGGGGGTGCTTCGGCTGCTCGCCGGGCATGACACTGACATCCTCGCGGCCGCGACCGCGGCCGGCATCGTCACGCGGGTGTTCCGTGGCTTGGCGCAGCAGGCGCTGCAGGCCAGCCAGGCCGCGGCGCGGCAGGCCGCGGCATCGAAGCGGGCCGCCACGGCAGCGGTCGCGCGCCAGCAGTCGGTGCTGCGATCGACGCGTGCCACACGCGACCTGCTGCTGCGCCGGTTGGCCGCTGCCCGGGCGCGGGCGCGGGCGCTGGAAATCGCGGCGGCCGCACCGGCGGTGCCGGCCGCACCCGCGGTGCCGGGCGCGGCGGGAACCGCGCCGGTGAGGGCATGGGCGCACGGTGCCGCCGGGGCCCCCGCGATCGCGGGGGACACCGCGGCGAACTGGGCACTGCAGCAGCTCGGCAAGCCATATGTGTGGGCAGCCGCCGGGCCGTCCGCGTACGACTGCTCAGGTCTGGCCATGCGCGCCTGGGAGCAGGCGGGCGTTCAGCTCGATCACTGGACCGGCACCCAGTGGACATCGGGGCCGCACATCCCGGTCAGCCAGCTACGCCGCGGCGACCTGGTGTTCTTCGCCAACGACACCGCGGACCCGGGCACCATCCATCACGTCGGGATCTACATCGGGCACGACATGATGGTCGACGCACCCTACACAGGTGTGAACGTGCGCATCGACAGCATCTACGAGCCCGGCCTGATCGGCGCGACCCGCCCCGCCGGCGCCGGGTGACACAACTGCGGGGCCGCCGGCCGGCGGGTCAGTGACTGCTGTCGGCGGCCCGCTTGCGCGAGGCTTCGATCTCCGCTTCCGCGGCGGCGCGGCCGGCCCAGTCGGCCCCCTCGACGGACTTGCCCGGCTCCAGCTCCTTGTACACGGCGAAGAAGTGCTGGATCTCCAGCCGGTCGAACTCGGGCACGTCGTGGATGTCCCGCAAGCGCTCGACCCGCGGATCCCGTGCGGGCACGCAGAGCACCTTGTCGTCCCCGCCCTTCTCGTCCCGCATCCGGTACATGCCGATGGCACGGCACAGGATCACGCAGCCGGGAAACGTCGGTTCCTGCAGCAGCACGAGCGCGTCGAGGGGGTCGCCATCGTCGCCGAGCGTTCCCTCGATGAACCCGTAGTCGGCCGGGTACCTGGTCGAGGTGAACAGCATCCGGTCCAGCCGGATCCGGCCGGTCGCATGGTCCATCTCGTATTTGTTCCTGTTGCCCTGCGGTATCTCGATGACGACGTCAAATTCCACGATGCGGCTCCTCGTGCTCCGTGGACACCCTTACATGATTGACTCTAAAAGCCAGCGGGGCGGCGCCATGCGGCCCGCATGGCAACCTGGCGCCGCTGCCGCATGCCGTAGCCGGGACTGTCTTTAAGGATCCCGCATCCAGCGAGAGGTTATGCCCGTGCCGAGCCGCCCGCCTGCCCTGGCGGTTGTCACGCTGGCGCTGCTCAACGTGTTCGCCATCGCGGCGGGCTGCACGCTCGCGGGCCTGCTGCGCGCCCGCCTGGCCCTGCTCGCCGAGCCGCGGGTGGCGGCGGCACCCGTCGTTCGCGGCACCGCGGTGCTCACGCCGGGCGGCGGATCCGGCGAGCTGCCGACCGCCGGCGGGCTCGCCGCCGCGCTGTCGCCGCTGCTTTCCGCCACCGCACTCGGCCCCACCGTGGGCGCGGTGGTCACCGACCCGGTATCCGGGCAGGTGCTGTTCAGCAGCGGGGGCACCGCACCGCTGACCCCCGCGTCGACCAACAAGCTCGCGACGTCGGTGGCCGCCCTTACGGTCCTGCGGCCGGGCGCCCGTTTCACCACCCGCGTGGTCGGCGGCGGGTCCGCTGGCGACATCGTCCTCGTCGGCGGGGGGGATCCCACGCTGGCGGCAGGCCACCCGCCCGCGGCCGACTACCCGCAGCCGGCCACCCTCGCCGCGCTCGCCACGTCGACCGCGGCGGCGCTGCGTGCCGCCGGCGTCAGCCAGGTGCGCGTCGGCTACGACACGTCCCTGTTCACCGGCCCGGCCATGGCGCCCGGCTGGTCCCGGAGCTACGTGAGCGCCGGCGACGTGACCCCGGTCAGCGCCCTGGAGGTGGATCAGGGCCGGCTGACCGCAAGCGGCAGCCCGGAAGACGCCGACAATCCGGACAACTACCGCCGCCGTTCCCGTGACTCCGCCGCGGACGCGGCGCGTTCCTTCGCGTCCTTCCTCGCTGCGCGGGGGATCGGTGTCCAAGGCGCGCCGAGGCAGCGGCGGGCCGCTCCGGGCGCGGCCGAGCTCGCCCGGGTGCAGTCACCGCCGCTGGCCGACCTCGTGGAATGGATGCTGATCGAGAGCAACAACGACATAGCGGAGGCGCTGGCCAGGCAGGTTGCGATCGCCACCGGCCGGCCCGCCTCGTTCGGTGGCGGCGCGGCCGCTGTGCGCGCGACCCTGCGCAGGCTCGGCGCTTCGGCCGGCATTCACACCGTGGACGGCAGCGGGCTGTCACCGCAGGACCGCATCACGCCCGCCGCGCTCGCCCGGCTGATCTCGATGGCTGCCTCGCCGCGGTACCCGCGGCTGCGCCCGATCATCACGGGCCTGCCGGTCGCGGGCTTCTCCGGGACCTTGTCCGCCGCGGAGAACCGGTTCGTCACGAAGCTGAGCGCGCCCGCGGACGGGCTGGTCCGGGCCAAGACCGGCACCCTGGACAACGTGCGCGCGCTGGCCGGCCTGGTGGTGGACAAGGACGGGCGGCTGCTCTCGTTCGCCTTCATGATCAACCGTGTGCCCGCCAAGACCATGACCGCCTCGGCGACGGTCCTGGACAGGCTCGCCGCGGCGCTCGCCGGCTGCGGCTGCCGCTGATCCTCACCCGCTACGGGCCGGGCCACGGCCGGGGGTGAGCCGCCGGCGGCCGGGCGTAGGCCGGGCCGGGCGCGCTGACATCTCTGGTTAGCACGTACGGTGGACGGGTGAGCAGCGCACAGATGATCGACTGGGATGTGGCCGTCGCCACCGGGGTGCGGTGGGCCAGGCCGGGCCCACAGGTGAGCCTGGCCGAGGCCCGCCGCGCCGTGGCCGAGCTTCGTGAGCTCGCGGCTCTCGTGCAGGAACCGGTGCGCGAGGTTACGGGCATGGTCAGCGGGGAAACCGGCGGGCAGATCGCGGTCGTGGACCGGCCCGGCTGGATCCGGGCCAACGTCGACGGATTCCGGGTGGTGCTCGACCCGCTTGCGGGGCAGCTGCGGGACAAGCCAGGAGCGTGGCCCGCGCCAGGCGGGCTGCTCGGCTCGGTCGGCTCGAGGGTCACTGGCGTGCAGATGGGCCTGATCCTCGCCTTTCTGGCCGGCCGGGTCCTCGGCCAGTACGAGCTGTTCCTGCCGCCGGATCCCGCGCGTGCCCCGGGTCCCGCGAATGGCGCGGCGGCTGGGTCCGCGCCGCATGGCTCCGGAGCGCGTGGCGCTGCCGATTCCGCTACCAGCGGAGCGGGGGAGGGCGGCTCGCTCGACTACGGCGACGTGCCCGCGGGAAGGCTCACCCTCGTCGCGCCCAACATCGTCATGGTCGAACGCGAACTGGGCGTTCGGAGCCGAGATTTCCGGCTCTGGGTGTGCCTGCACGAAGAGACGCACCGGATGCAGTTCACCGCGGTCCCCTGGCTGCGCGGCTACGTCCAGGGCCAGATCTCGGAATTCCTGCTCGCCTCGGATCTTGATCCCGCGGCGATCGCCGAACGGCTCCGGGCGGTGGCAGACGTGGTGACCGGCGCCGCCCGCCGCGGCGCGGGCGGCGGCGAGAGCCTTATCGAGGCGATCCAGAGCCCGCGGCAGCGAGCCACGCTCGACCGGCTCACCGCCGTCATGACCCTCGTCGAGGGCCACGGCGACTACGTGATGGACGCGGCGGGGCCACAGGTCGTCCCATCGGTGGCGGAGATCAGGGCGCGGTTCGCCGCCCGCCGCCACTCGGCAGGGCGGGTGGAACAGGCGGTCCGGCGGCTCCTCGGCATCGACCTCAAGCTCAAGCAGTACGCGGAGGGCGCGCGCTTCGTGCGGTCGGTCGTCGACCAGGCCGGCATGGCCGCCTTCAACAAGGTGTGGACATCGTCGCAGACGCTGCCCACGAAGGCGGAGATCGCCGATCCCGGCGCGTGGGTGAGCCGGGTGGTCGGGACCGATGCGCTTGCGCCGCCGGTCCCTGCGCAGGAACCGCCGCCGGCGCCCCCCGCGGCGGGGCCGGGGCCAGCGGCGGGGCCGGGCGGACAGGGCTGAGGTCCCGCGGTGGGACCGCATCCGGCGGTCGCGACGGTCCGCCGTGCGGTACGAGAAGGAGTCAGCGACCTCGCGCCTGGCTCGCTCGTGCTCGCCGCCTGCTCGGGAGGTCCCGACTCGCTCGCCCTGTCGGCAGCGGTCGCGTTCGCCGCGCCGCGGCTCGGTCTGCGCGCGGGCGCGGCCACCGTCGACCATGGGCTCCAGCCTGGCTCGGCCGAGCGGGCGGTACGGGTCGCCGGGCTGCTCACCGGGCTCGGCCTGCACCCCGTGGAGCGGGTCGCGATCACGGTCGGCCGGTCAGGCGGCCCGGAGGCGGCCGCCCGCTCGGCACGCTACGCGGCGCTGGACGAGACCGCACGCCGCACCGGCGCCGTGGCCGTGCTGCTCGGCCACACCCTCGACGACCAGGCCGAGACGGTGCTGCTTGGCCTGGCGCGCGGCTCCGGCGCGCGTTCGCTCGCCGGGATGCCGGCCCGCGCGGGCCACTACCGCAGGCCGCTGCTCGGGATCCGGCGCGCCGTCACCTGCGCCGCGTGCACGGCGCTGGACCTGCCGGCCTGGGATGACCCGCACAACCGCGACCCCGCCTTCACCCGGGCGCGGCTGCGGCACGTGGCGCTGCCCGTGCTTGAACGGGCGCTCGGCCCGGGCGTGGCGGCCGCACTGGCGCGGACGGCGGGCCAGTTGCGCGCGGACGCCGAGGCGCTGGCCCAGTGGGCGGATGCCGAGGCGGAACGGCTGCGCGGCGCCGACGGAGACCTGGACGCCGCCGCGCTCGCGCAGCTACCCCTGGCCGTCCGCGCCCGTGTGCTGCAGGGTGCGGCGGTCGCGGCGGGCTGCCCGGCGGGTTCGCTCACCGCGGCGCACATCGGCCAGATCGGGGAACTGCTGACCGGCTGGCGCGGCCAGTGGTGGATCGATCTGCCGGGCGGCGTCCGTGCGCTGCGCCGGTGTGGGAGGCTGCTCTTCGAGACCGGGCCGTAGGGAGGAAGCCGGTGGACGCGAGCGACATGGGCGCCGATCTCAAGGAGGTGCTCATCACTCCGCAGCGGCTGCAAGCGCGCATCGCCGAGCTCGCCGGGCAGATCGACGCCGATTACGCCGGGCGGGACCTGCTGCTCGTCGGGGTGCTCAAGGGTGCCGTCATGGTGCTCGCCGACCTGGCCAGGGCCATCCACCTGCCGGTGGAGATGGACTGGATGGCGGTGTCGTCCTACGGCTCGGGCACGAAGTCGTCTGGCGTCGTGCGAATCCTGAAGGATCTGGACAGCGACATCAGCGGACGGCACGTGCTCGTGGTCGAGGACATCGTCGACTCGGGGCTGACACTGTCCTGGCTGGTCGGCAACCTGCGCTCGCGCGGCCCGGCGTCGGTGCGGGTCTGCGTGATGCTGCGCAAGCCCGATGCGGCGCGGATGGACGTCGACGTGGCCTACACAGGTTTCGAGATAGGGGACGAGTTCGTGATCGGATATGGGCTCGACTACGCCGAGCGGTACCGCAACCTGCCGTTCATCGGCACCTTGGCGCCGCACGTCTACGGCGGCGTTCCCGCCGCGGGCGCCGTGGCGGGAAAACCAGGAGGTGGCGCCGGGGGCCCTGACCGGCCACGGTGTGGACGGGAACAGAACGAGCGATGAAAGACGTTGTTGCTCAAGCAGGAGAGCCGAGCCGTTTCCCGCGAGGTGCGCGCCATCCGCATGGGTCCGGCAGCCGGCCGGTGTACCGTCAGACATCCCGTATCCGCCGGGGAACAGAGGGAAGTAGGGGCATGGGCACTGGGGCGACAGGCTACCCCGCCGGGGGTCGGCGGGACATGAGGCTGGTCAGGAGGGACCGACCCCGAGCCGCCGGGGTTGTTCGTCGATGGATGTGAAGCGCTATTTCCGCGGGCCGCTGCTGCTGATCGTCGCGGCCGCCATACTGCTGCTTGTCGTGCTCAGCTACGAGAATTCTGGACCCTCCTACAAGCAGGCCCCGACCTCCAAGGTCGTGTCGCTGATCGATAGTGGCCAGGTCAAGTCGGCCGTGCTCATCGACAAAGACCAGACCATCCAGGTCACCACCAAGGATGGGGCCCGCTACCAGACCTCCTGGGTCGGCAACCAGGGCCAGGCCCTTCAGCAGGAGCTTCAGAAGCAGGTGGACAACGGCAACGTCCCCACCTACAACGTCCAGGTTCCCAAGGGCAACTCGCTGCTGTCCCTCATCATCGGCATCTTGCCGTTCGCGCTCATCGTCCTGTTCTTCCTGTTCATGCTGAACCAGATGCAGGGCGGCGGCTCGCGGGTGATGAACTTCGGCAAATCCCGCGCCAAGCTGATCACCAAGGACACGCCCAAGACGACGTTCGCTGACGTGGCCGGCGCCGACGAGGCGATCGAGGAGCTTCAGGAGATCAAGGAGTTCCTGCAGAACCCGGCCAAGTTCCAGGCCATAGGCGCGAAGATCCCGAAGGGCGTTCTGCTGTACGGCCCGCCCGGCACCGGGAAGACGCTGCTCGCACGTGCGGTCGCCGGTGAGGCGGGAGTTCCGTTCTACTCGATCTCCGGGTCGGATTTCGTCGAGATGTTCGTCGGCGTCGGCGCCTCCCGTGTCCGCGATCTGTTCGAGCAGGCGAAGACGAACGCCCCGGCGATCGTCTTCATCGACGAGATCGACGCCGTGGGCCGGCATCGGGGGGCCGGCCTTGGTGGCGGTCATGACGAGCGCGAGCAAACCCTGAACCAGCTCCTCGTGGAGATGGACGGATTCGACATCAAGGGCGGCGTCATCCTCATCGCCGCGACCAACCGGCCGGACATCCTCGACCCGGCGCTGCTGCGGCCGGGCCGTTTCGACCGGCAGATCGTGATCGACCGGCCGGACATGCTCGGCCGCAGGGGCATCCTCCAGGTGCACGCGAGGGGCAAGCCGCTGACCCCGGATGTGGATCTCGAAACCATCGCACGGCGCACACCCGGGTTCACCGGCGCCGATCTGGCCAACGTGATCAACGAGGGTGCCTTGCTCACGGCGCGGATGAACGCCAAGCAGATCTCGATGGCGATGCTCGAAGAGGCGATCGACCGGGTGATGGCCGGGCCCGAGCGCAAGTCGCGGGTGATGTCGGAGAAGGAAAAGAAGATCATCGCCTACCACGAGGGTGGCCACGCGCTCGTCGGGCACGCGCTGCCCAACGCCGACCCGGTGCACAAGATCACCATCTTGCCGCGCGGCCGTGCGCTGGGCTACACGATGGCGCTGCCCACGGAGGACAAGTTCCTCATCACGCGGTCAGAGATGATGGACCAGCTCGCCATGCTGCTCGGCGGGCGCACGGCGGAGGAGCTCGTCTTCCACGAGCCCACGACGGGTGCGGCCAACGACATCGAGAAGGCGACGTCGATAGCGCGCCGGATGATGACCGAGTTCGGGATGAGCGAGCGGCTCGGCGCGCGGAAGTTCGGCACCGGCGACGGTGAGCCGTTCCTCGGCCGGGAGATGGCGCACACCAGGGACTACTCCGAGGAAATCGCCTCGTCCATCGACGAGGAGGTGCGCAGGCTCATCGAGTCGGCGCACGACGAGGCCTGGGAGATCCTCGTGCAGTACCGTGACGTGCTCGACGATCTCGTGCTGCAGCTCATGGACAAGGAGACCCTGTCCAGGGACGAGGTGATGCGCGTCTTCGCCCCCGTGCAGAAGCGCCCGACCCGCGGCTCGTACACGGGCTACGGCAAGCGGCTGCCCTCTGACCGCCCGCCCGTGCTGACCCCCAAGGAGCTCGCGCTCACCGCCGCGAAGGACTCCAGCGACCTCGGCACCCCGGGCAACGGCAACGGCTCGGCCAACGTGATCGGCGGGCCGAACACGTCCGGCGAGATCACCGGGCACATCGGCCGGACTCCGCACACGGGTGGTGGCCACGACCGGCCGGGCGGGTGACGTGGATCTGCCGCGTATCGAGCGTGCTGTCAGGGAAATCCTGCTCGCGATCGGTGAGGACCCCGACAGGGACGGCCTGCAGGACACCCCTGCCCGGGTGGCGCGCGCCTACGCGGAGCAGTTCGCCGGGCTGCGGCAAAATCCCGAGAACGTGCTCAGCACCGTGTTCGACGCCGACCACGACGAGCTGATCTTGGTGAAGGATATCGAGGTCTACTCGACCTGCGAGCACCATCTCACGCCCTTCTTCGGCGTTGCCCACGTCGGCTACGTGCCCAACAACAAGGGCCAGATCACCGGCCTGTCCAAGCTCGCACGGCTGGTAGATGTGTATGCGCGGCGGCCGCAGGTGCAGGAGCGGATGACCGCACAGATAGCGGACGCGCTCATGGACGTGCTCGAACCGCGCGGCGTCATCGTGGTCGTGGAAGCCGAGCACCTGTGCATGACCATGCGCGGCGTGCGCAAACCCGGGGCCAAGACGGTGACCTCGGCGGTCCGTGGCGACTTCCGTGACAGTGACCGCACCCGGGCGGAGGCGATGAGCCTGATCTTCGGCCGCCGCTAGAGCGCCGCCATAATGGCGCTGACTGACGCCGGCCGCAGCGATGCGGGCCACACTTTTATTGTCCTCCGCGACCCGCGCCTCTTGCTCATTGCACGCGTTTGAAAGCACGATGTTCCTGCGGTGGCTACGCTGATGGCCCGTGATCCGGGGTTCAGCCAAGATGACTGAGACGAACGAGCAGCCCGACAGTGGCCTGGCAGCCGGTGACGCACCGGCCGGCGGCAGCGGTGAGCAGCACCGCCATCCCCGGTTGCCCGACCGCAGGCGGCAGCGGAGCTGGGTACCCACGACGGCAGGCTGGCTCAGCCTGATCATTGGCGCCTACAACATCCTTGGTGTGCTGTCCCCCGAGTTCCACGAGCGGCTGCACCGGATCGGCAAGGTGATGCCCGGTGGCCTCACCAACGCCGCGCGGACCGCCGAGGTCATCACCGGCCTGCTGCTGATCATGCTCGCCCACGCCCTGCGGCGCCGCAAGCGCCGGGCATGGCAGGCGGTGACGGTCCTGCTCGCCGTGAACATCGTGACGCACATCGTGCACGGACCGCGGCTCGGCCAGGCGACGGTGGCCGCGGTGATGCTGTGCGCGCTGCTGTATTTCCGTGACGACTTCTATGCGGTCGGTGACCCGCGGACGCGCTGGCGCGCGCTGGGGCTGCTCTGCGGGCTCGTCGTGGCGGACGTCGTCATCGCGCTCGGGTACATCTGGCTCAGCAGGGTCTCCGACGACTACTCGCTCTTCCAGCAGATCCGGGATGTGATCTACGAGCTGGTCGGGGTGACCAGCCCCATCCGGTTCGGGTCCGAGGTCCGCACGGACACCTTCCACCTGATGACGAGCGCCCTGGGCCTGCTCACGCTCATCATGGCCGGCTACCTGTTCCTGCGTCCCGCCGAGCCGGTGGCCCGGCTGAGCACCCATGACGACGAGCAGATCAGGGATCTGCTCGACACCTACGGCGAACGGGACTCGCTGGGCTATTTCGCGCTCCGCAAGGACAAGAGCGTGATCTGGTCGCCGACCGGCAAGTCCTGCATCGGCTACCGCGTGGTCTCTGGCGTCATGCTTGCCTCCGCCGACCCGATCGGCGATCCGGAGGCATGGCCCGGTGCGATCCATGCCTTTCTCGACGAGGCGGCCCGGCATGCCTGGGTGCCCGCGGTCATGGGCTGCAGCGAGCTCGGGGCCGAGGTCTGGTGCCGCGAAGGTGACCTGACCGCGCTCGAGCTCGGCGACGAGGCGATCGTGCGGGTCGCGGAGTTCAGCCTGGCGGGACGGGCCATGCGAAACGTGCGGCAGATGGTGTCGCGGGTGGCCAGGCACGGCTACTGCGCGCAGGTGCGGCGGGTGGCAGACATCCCGAGGGAAGAAATCCAGAGCATCTGCCGCCAGGCGAAATCCTGGCGCGGCAGCCAGACCGAACGGGGCTTCTCCATGGCGCTCGGCCGTATCGGCGAACCAGGGGACGAGCGCTGTGTCCTGGCCACGGCGACCGAGCACGGCGTGCTGCGGGCCGTCCTGCATTTCGTGCCGTGGGGTACGGACGGGCTTTCGCTCGACCTGATGCGCAGGGACAGGCAGTCGCAGCCCGGCCTCAACGACTTCCTCATCACCGAAACGATCAAGGCAGCGCCCGCCCTGTCGGTCCAGCGCATCTCGCTCAACTTCGCGGTGTTCAGGTCCGCGCTCGAACGCGGCGAGCGGATCGGCGCCGGGCCGGTGCTGCGCGCGTGGCGGGCGATCCTGGTGTTCTTGTCCAAGTGGTTCCAGATCGAGTCGCTGTACAAGTTCAACGCGAAGTTCCGCCCGATCTGGGAGCCGCGGTTCTTCGTCTTCCCCAGCACCAGGGACACCCCGAGGATCGCCATCGCGGCCCTCGAGGCGGAGGCGTTCCTGGTGTGGCCGCGGTTGAAACCCCGCGCCGTGGCGCGCAAGATCGGCCTCGGCAAGTTACGCCGGGCGGGGAGGGCCGACGCCGCGCGCAAGACCGCAGAGCCTGTCTGACGGGCTCGTGGCCACCCGCTCCGCGGGCGGGACCGGCGCGCATAGGCTTGCGCCCATGGTGCATGAGATGGTGCCGTCCGACCGGCCCAGCCAGGCGGGCACCGGTCTTCCCGATCCGGGCCGGTGCCTGGTCATGGGCGTGGTCAACGTGACACCTGACTCGTTCTCCGACGGCGGTGCCTGGTACGGCGCCGACGACGCGATCAGGCACGGCCTGGACCTCGTGGCCGGGGGCGCCGACATCGTCGACGTCGGCGGTGAGTCGACCCGCCCGGGTGCGCAGCGGATCTCAGCCGCCGAGGAGCTCCGCAGGGTGGGCCCCGTCATCAGCGCGCTCGCCGCGGCGGGCGTGCGCGTCAGCGTGGACACGATGCGTGCCGAGGTGGCCGAGTTCGCCGTCCAGGCAGGCGCGCGCCTGGTGAACGACGTCAGTGGCGGCCTCGCCGACCCGGCGATGCCGCGCCTGGTGGCCAAGGCCCGCGTGCCCTACGTGGTCATGCACTGGCGTGGCCACAGCCACGACATGGACAGCCGTGCCGTCTACCAGGACGTCGTGGCGGAAGTCAGGGACGAGTTGCGCCGCAGGGTCGAGACCGTGGTGGCCGAGGGCGTCGACCCGTCGCTCGTCATCGTCGACCCCGGACTGGGCTTCGCCAAACGGCCCGAGCACAACTGGCGGCTCCTCACCCGGCTCCGGGCGGTCGCCGACCTTGGCGCGGCCGGAGTCTTTCCCGTGCTCGTGGGTGCCTCCAGGAAGCGTTTCCTCGGCAAGCTGCTCGCAGCGGCGGACGGAAGCCCGCGCCCGTTCTCCGCGTGTGACGACGCCACCGTGGCGGTGACCGCGCTCGCCGCCGCCGAGGGGGCCTGGTGCGTGCGGGTGCACAAGGTGCCGGCCAACGCGGACGCGGTCCGCGTGGCCGCGGCCTGGCGGCAGGCTGACCGCGGGCGAGAAGGCGGCCATGGAGATATCTGAGGCCGCCGCGGTCGAGGAGCTCAACGTGGAGTTCTACGCCGCGTTCGAGGCCGGCGACCTCGACCGGATGGCGCGGGTCTGGGCCGAGGACAAGGACGCGGGCGGCAGCGTCATCTGCGTCCATCCGGGTGGCCCCATGGTGCGCGGCCGTGGCGCCGTGCTCAGGTCGTGGGCACTGATAATGGCCAACACGTCGTACATCCAGTTCGTGCTCACTGACGTGCTGACCCAGATCTCGGGCGATATGGCGGTCCTGACGTGCGCCGAGAACATCATCACCGCGTCGGACGAGGACGGTGCGGGGTTTTCCGCGGGCGGCAACGTGGCGACCACGAACGCGTTCGTCCGCACCGATGACGGCTGGCGGCTGTGGCTGCATCACGGGTCGCCGGTGATGCTGCGCTCGGACGAGGAGGATGAGTGAGCGCAGGTCACCGGCCGCAAGGGCGCCCGCCCGCCGGGCTTTTGGCACCGCTGGACAGAATCGAGCTCCGGGGGCTGCGCGCCGTGGGCTACCACGGCGTGTACGAGCACGAGCGCCGCGGCGGCCAGGACTTCGTCGTGGACGCCACGCTCGGCGTCGACACCCGCCCGGCCGCGGCCGCCGACGACCTGTCACGTACGGTCGATTACGGCAGCCTGGCCGCGCGGCTCGTCGGCATCGTCACGGGTCCGCCCGTCCGGCTCATCGAAACGCTGGCTCAGCGCCTTGCCGAGGAATGCCTGGCCGAGCCCACCGTGACGGAGGTGGAGATCACCGTGCACAAACCGCAGGCGCCGGTTCCGGTTCCCCTCGACGACGTCGCGGTGACCATCTCGCGGCGGCGGACATGACGGATGCCTCCGGCGCCGCGCGGCGGGTGGTGCTCGCGCTCGGCAGCAACCTCGGTGTCCGGCTGCAGAACCTGCAAGGCGCGGTCGACGCGTTGCAGGACGCGCCACAGGTGAGTATCTCCGCGATCTCGCCGGTCTACCAGACCGAACCGGTCGGCGGCCCGGTGCAGCCCGACTACCTCAACGCCGTGGTGATCGCGGCCACGACGCTGCCGGCGATGATGATGCTCGATCTCGCCCAGGGCATCGAGAAGGCGTTCCACCGCGCTCGCGAGGTCCGCTGGGGGCCGCGGACGCTGGACATCGACATCGTCACCTACGGCACGCAGGTCAGCGACGGCCCCAGGCTCATCCTGCCGCACCCGCGCGCGCACGAGCGCGGGTTCGTGCTCGCGCCCTGGCTCGATCTTGACCCGGACGCCCAGATCCCGCACCGGGGACGGGTGGCCGACCTGCTCGCGAGCGTCACAGACCCGCGGATCCGGCGGCTCGACGACGCCCTGATCCGGTCACCGGACTGATCGCCATGAAACCTACGAAGGCCCGGATCATCGTGCTCGTCGCCGTGGCGTGCGCGGCGGTCAGCTGGCTCCTGCTCGGGCTCGTCTACCGCTCGCTGCCGCCGCTGCCGTGGAGCGGTGTGCCGACGCTGCTCATCGTGGGGCTCGCCGAGGCGTACAGCGGGACGCTGCTTCGCGCGAGGATTCACCAGCGGCCGGGCACCAAGCCGGTGGAGCCGATCGCGGTCGCGCGGATGGCGGCTCTGGCGAAGGCGAGCGCGTACGCCGCGGCGGTCATCGGCGGCGTGGCGGGCGGATTCTCGCTTTACGTCGCGGGCTCGATCGACAAGGCGTTCCCGCGCCGTGACGCGTTCGCCGCGGTCGCCACGTTCGTGGCCGCCGCGTTCCTCGCCGCGGCGGCGCTTTACCTCGAGTACTGCTGCCGCGTGCCGAAGCAGCCAGACGAGGAGGGCGAGACGCATTCCGCCAAGCGAAGGGAGATGGGCTAGCGCGCCGGCCACGACGGGGTGCGCCGCCCTTCGCTTATGCTGGCCGCGTTAGCCTGGCCTACAGCTACGACGCCGTCCGGTACCCGGCGAGGACTGGAACGAGATGGATCCTGCAGTGCCCGCAGAGCGCGCCCCCGGCGACCAGACTGCCCTCGCGGGCAGGCCCGCGAGGCTCAGGGTGGGTGTTGTCGGCGCGGGCCGCGTGGGCGCCGTCCTCGGCGCGGCTCTCGCGCGGGCAGGTCACCGCGCTGTCGCTGTGTCGGCGGTCTCGAGCGCGTCCAGGGACCGGGCCAGCCGCCTGCTTCCCGGCGCGGCGCTCACCGACCCCCCCGGTGTCCTCGCGGCAGCCGACCTCGTGCTGCTCACGGTGCCGGACGATGCGCTGCCCGGGCTGGTAGCGGGCCTGGTGGCCACCGGCGCCCCGATGCAGGGCCGGCTGCTCGCGCACGCGAGCGGCAGGTATGGCACCGCCGTGCTCGATCCGGTGGCCCGCAGGGGCGCATTGCCGCTTGCCCTGCATCCGGTGATGACGTTCACCGGCCGCCGCGAGGACCTCGAACGCCTGAGCGGTGTGTGTTTCGGCGTGACCACCCCGGATGCCCTGCGCCTGGTGGCGGAAGCCCTGGTGATCGAGATGGGCGGGGAACCGGTGGTCATCGCCGAGGACGACCGGGATCTCTACCATGCCGCGCTGGCAGGCGCGGCCAACCACCTGACCACGCTGATCGTCGAGTCCGCCGAACTGCTGCGCGGCGCGGGCGTGCCCGACCCCGCCCGGATGCTCGGCCCGCTGCTCTCCGCCGCCCTGGACAACGCGCTGCGGCTGGGGATCGCGGGCCTGACCGGGCCAGTCGCCCGCGGCGACGCTGGCACCGTGGCCAGCCATGTCGAGGTGCTCAGGAGGGTGTCATCGCCGGCCGCGGCCGGCGCCTATGTCGCCATGGCCAGGCTCACCGCCGACCGGGCGATAGCCGCCGGCCTGCTCAAGCCCGAAGACGCCGAGCGGCTGCTCGATGTGCTGAGCGGGACGCGGGAATGACGCGGGAATGAGGCCGGTGCTCGCCCGCGACCGCGTGTCACTCGCCGCGGAGCTCGGCGGCCTCGGCAGGCCCGTCGTGCTCGTGCCGACCATGGGCGCGCTGCACACGGGTCACCGGGCGCTCCTGCGCCGGGCACGGGAGCTTGCCGGGCCAGGCGGCGGCGTCGTCGTCGTGAGCATCTTCGTCAATCCGCTGCAGTTCGGCCCGGGTGAGGATCTGGACCGCTATCCGCGCACGCTCGACGCCGACATCGCCGTCTGCGGTGCGGAAGGCGTGGCGGTGGTCTTCGCGCCGGGCAGCGCGGAGATGTACCCGTGCGCGCCGGCGGTGACGCTCGATCCCGGGCCCGCGGGCGAGCGCCTCGAGGGTGAGTTCCGGCCCGGTTTCCTCCGCGGCGTCCTCACGGTCGTCAGCAAGCTGTTCGGGATCATCCGGCCGGATGTCGCCGTGTTCGGCGAGAAGGACGCGCAACAGCTTGCGCTGGTCCGCCGGATGGTGGCCGACCTCGATCTCGGCGTCGAGATCGCCGCGGTGCCGATCGTGCGCGACAGCGACGGGCTGGCCGTCTCCAGCCGCAACCGCTACCTGTCAGCCGCGGAGCGGGCGACCGCACGGTACCTGTGGCGCGCGCTGAGCGCGGGCCGGGACGAGGCGGCGTCGGGCCCGGGCGAGGTGCTGGCCGCGGCCGGCGCCGTGCTCGATGAGGCGGCGCACGCGGATCCGCCGTTGCGGCTGGACTACATCGCGCTCGCCGAT
>Ga0137377_10000482_pt1 | contig 24246 bp, 22 predicted proteins | sample SagtaG_22_FD_104815 | JGI IMG/M metagenome (GOLD analysis project Ga0137377, IMG submission 104815) | Vadose zone soil microbial communities from Sagehorn Ranch, Mendocino, California, USA - Sage2_L_40_16 metaG | ecosystem: Environmental > Terrestrial > Soil > Vadose zone | place: USA... | reverse complement strand
GGTCCGGGAGTGGCGCGATGCCCACGAATGACGAGCGACTCCTGCGGTCCATCGTGAACCGCGCGCACGCGCAGGGGCGGAAGGTGCGCTTCTGGAACGCTCCGGATTCGCCGCTTTCGTGGACGGTGCTGCTGGGCGCGGGCGTCGACCTCATCAACACAGACGATCTCGTCGGCCTCGAGCGATTGCTCCGAGGCACGCATTAGCGTGCTGGCCCTGACCATCGGCGGCGCGCTCCGGTGAGCGCGGACATCGTCCTCACCGGGCGGTTCGAAGAGGAGGATCGCAAGCGCTACGTCCACCTGCCATTCGAGGTGCCGCACGGCATCCGCCAGCTCCACGTCCGGTACTCCTACAACGATCAGATCGACAGCGATCCGCTCATCACGGGAGGCAACACGCTCGACATCGGCCTCTTTGACGAACGTGGCACCGCGCCGGGCTCGCGCGGTTACCGCGGCTGGAGCGGCAGCGAGAAGCTCGAGTTCACGGTCGACGAGGAGTGGGCGACTCCGCCGTACCAGGCGGGACCGATCGGCGCGGGCACGTGGCATCTCATGCTCGGGCCGTACAAGGTCGCGCCGTGGGGGCTCGACTACCGCGTCGAGGTCACGTTCAACGCGGATCGCCCGCGCGAGGAGCGCATCATCCTGCGCCGCGGCACGCCGACGCGGCCCTCGCTTCCGCGCGCGGCGCAGCCCGGCTGGGTCCGCGGCGATCTGCACTGCCACACGCTCTTCTCGGACGGCGACTCGTGGCCGGTGGAGATGCTCCACGCGGCGGCCGAGGCGGGCCTGGATTTCCTCGGCGTCACGGATCACAACAGCGTCGCGCATCATCCCGAGTACGGACCGGGCGGCGGCGCGTATCCGGTGGTCGTCCCCGGTGTCGAGGTGACGACCTATCACGGCCACTGGAACGCATGGGGCACCGCTCGCTGGTGCGAGTTCCGCGAGCCGACTGACGCGGGCGTGTCATCGGCGATGCGCGAGGCCGCCGAGGCGGGCGCGTTCGTCAGCGTCTGTCATCCGAAGCCGTTCGGACCGCCGTGGGACTACGAGGACATACGCGGCTTCCCGGCGATCGAGGTATGGAACGGTCCGTGGGATCGACTGAATGCGGCGTCGCTCGGGTTCTGGGAGTCGCGCCTTTGTGCCGGCGAGCGGATCGTCGCGCTCGGCGGAAGCGACACGCACCAGCTGCGCGCCGAGCATCACGCCAAGCTCGGCTCACCGACGACGTGGGTGTGGCTTGATGGGCATGTCGATGCTCCGTCGATCCTTGCTGCACTGCGGCGCGGCGAGTCCTTCGTCTCCGCGTCGCCGAGCGGACCGCAGCTGTATCTCGCACGGAACGGCGACGACGCCTGCATCCGCGCGGTCGACGGCTTCGGCGCGTTCGTCGCGCTCGTCGCCGACGGCATCGTCGTGGCAGGCGAGGCGATCGCGACGCGCGATGCCGAAATCGCGCTGCGCATACCTCGCGATGCCCGGTACGTGCGCGCGCAGCTCGTGGACGGGCGTGGCAACGTCCTCGCGCTCACGAACCCGCTTTGGACCCGGTCAGACAGACCGTTTCGATACTGAATCTGTCTGTGTCCCCTCTGCTGCCACCTTTACTGGGACGAAAGTTCATGCACCAGCTGTGACTTCCTCGAAGTACGTCGCGCGGTGATCTCGGTGCCGCGAGTCGAGGGCGAATAATTGTGGCGATTGCGGTTTGCTAGGAGCGCGAAGTTTGCAGGCAGCGCACACCCAGTCGGTGAAGCAACGGTTTCGAGGACCATCGCGCTAAGGTTCAGAACATGCGAGAATCATTAGGAAATCCGCGCCGACGTAGCTCAGCCGGTAGAGCAGCGGTTTCGTAACTTCTTGTGCACGATCACCGCGAACTCAGCGAAATCATTAGGGATCGGTGCAACGACGGGCGGCAGGCCCCGCATCCGTCACACCGAACTGTTGTGCAGGCATCGCAAGCTGTGGCCCCAACGCGGCTGGTTGCCCTCCCGAGCTGTCCTGGATTGTCATCGAGCACGTATTAGCCGAACGCCCGTGACGCGCCTATGTCGTCAGTCACAGTCGCGATGGCAAGGAGCGATCCATCCGGTTCTCATCATGGCTGCCAAGCCGAAGCGAATAGGGTTGTGCCCGAGAGCATGAGATCGGTGATCGCGCTCCTCATTGGCGGCGCGACCGTTGGCGTTTACTTGGGACAAGCGCGCTCAGGCGTACTGAGTCCACAGGCGTCCAGGCCCGCTCTGCTCGACGCGGCAATCCAGTTCGGCTTGCTCGCACTCATTGCCTTACTCATCGGCTTCGTCGCGCGACGCCCCGGGTGGCTCTGGGCGTCGGCGGCCTACCTCGTCGGCCTGACTCTCTGGGTCATCGTGGAGCTCCGCCCTTCGCCTCCCTGGGTTCCGACAGATGTCGGTGGCACGTGGGAGGCCGTCGGCCTGAGGGCGCTCATCGGTGGCGTGTGGTCGGCGCTCAGTGGCGCCGCGGGGAGCTGGGCCGCCGGTGTCAGAGAGCGCGCGTCAATTCGCGTTTCCTGAGCGTGCCCCTCAGTCGGGGCGGCGGGATCGTCGGGCTCTTTGGCTGGAGTAACTCGCGCTCGATGCGCTTCGAAGGGGGCTGTCGAAATTGACGTGACAACTCGCGCGTTCGGGAAAGCCTATCGCTTCAGACGTGAGAACGTCTGCTGTACGTCTTTCCACAGGTCTTGGACTTCGGTCCTGTGGCTCTGTCGGTAGATGCGCCGCGCCTGCGCGACGATCTGAACGCCGAACTCCGCGGTGGGCAGCAGATCGAACCACGGCGACCGACCGTGAGGACCTATGTTGAACGCGTTCGTGCTGTCGCGATCTGCCGCGAACTCGTTGAGGCTCGACGCTCCTGCGTGAGACTCATCCGACCACGGCGAATAGTGGTGGTAGTACCACCGACGCAGCCGCAACTTCTCGAACAGCTTCTTGTCGTCGTATCCCGTCCAATACCTCTCGTCGGGTCCGACTCGTAGTGGCTCAATTTCGGCAGCCCTCGCGGACGCAAGGAATTCGTCTTCCGCCTTGGTTTCGAGAGCATCCTGTGCTCTTGCATCCGCTGCCGTCATCCAGCGCGACCGAACCATGTACTTCAGCAACTTACGACGAGACTTGCGCTGATGGGTGAGGTAGCGAACGGCCTTAGCGTCGCGCACCTTGTGAGAGGTGCCGTTCACGAGAAAGATCAACGACATGACCGTCATCAACATCGATCTCGCCGTCGCGGTCAGTTCTCGGCTGTACCCGAGGGTCGCGAGATCGAGGCACGCGCGCTGAAGCTGTAGCGCGCGGGCCACGAGCAGGGCAGCGACGACCTGCCACGTTCGTCCGGTGAGCGGCATCCCTGCCATGAGTGCCATCTCGCGGTCGAGGAGCTTGTCGTAGAACTCCAGCAGCTCACGATCGGAATGAGCGTTTCGTAGGATCGTCATAGGCCCGAGCTGCGTGCTCATTCCGTTTGTGAAAGGCTAAGGCTCCGAGCACGACAAGCATGCGCCAGGGCGAGATCCTCGGGCTGGCGGGGCAACGCTCCCCCGAGGGAGAGGGCTAAGCTCCTCGGCGCGATCAGCTCACCGAAACCAGCAGGAGTGCCCGTGCGGCACCTGAGCTGGGGTCAGTACATCCGGGCGAGGCTCAAGGGCTAGCGATTTGGGGCGTCGCCATGGAACATGCGGGCCGCCATAGTGACAAACCAATGACGTCAAATGCCTTTCGGTGGCGCGCGGTCGAAGCACCCGCCGTGCGGATTCGTCGGAGCGGTGGCGACGGGTTGATGATCGAGATGCGCTCGATGACCATGCCGGAACCTGGGTACGGTGGCGCTCACGCCGCGATGGGAGATGTCGTCACGGTGAATGATGGCGTTGAAGAACGCCACACCAACGTTCTCATGTTCACCGACGAACCGCGCAAGTTGGCCGGTCGACTCGAGGAAGCACTCAACAGTCCGCCTGGGCACGATTTCACCGCAGCCATGTTCGATGACGGCATGACATTGAGGATCGAGCAAGACGGACGCGGCTCGTGGACGGTGATGTGTCGGCCCGTACCGCTGCCGGCCCCTAAAGACACCTGGAAGACGTTTCCAGAGTTCTCGTTCAGTCTCGGAGCCGTTGAAATTCACGAAGCTATTGCAGACTTACAGCGGCTCTCGGCGGTCCTGACACCTTCATGGGATGGAGCCGAGGCGTCGGCATGGACGCGGGTGCTGGGTCGAAGTGGGACGACCGCGACCGCCCGTTGGTTGTTCATGACACTCTCGAAGGGACTCGCATTGGTGTTCGCCAGCTTGGTCGTGGTGTTCGTCATGATCTTCTTGGTAACCGTCCTTTTCGGCGGTGGCTTTGGGGATCGGTAGTGCCGACCCTCTACCCTTTGACTGATTGACCACCAATTCTGACCAGCACGCCGGTGCACCTCAGCGCCGCGGCGCCACGCGTCGCGCGATTTTCCGAACGAAATGCGTGACCATGCCGCTCTGTGCCGGAGGGCGCGCGGACTAAAAACCGCAATGCCCACAACTATTGGGCACGAACGCCGAACCGTTGTGTGACCACTCAGTAAGTCATTTGAGATTGCTAGGAGATCCCACTGCCGGGACTTCCGAGCGAAGGCACAGCGGTTCCGAGGATCGTCGCGTTCACGTTCAGAACGTGCCAGAATCATTAGCAAATCCGCGCCGACGTAGCTCAGTTGGTAGAGCAGCGGTTTCGTAACTTCTTGTGCTCGATCACCGCGAACTCTGCGAAAACATTAGGGATCGGCGCAACGATGGGCGGCAGGCACCGCATCCGTCACCCCGAACTGTTGTGCATATCTCGGCTCGCCGTGACTACTGACTGATGAATCGCGGACTGCCTTCCGGGTCGGTAGAGACTGTCAGTTGCAGTCAGGATCCGTGCCTCCGCGAGAGGCTTGCTGCCACGCGCGTTCGCATCCGCAACTTGCGATTGCGAAGCGGCCCAGCCTTTTGTTCGCTGGCAGAACTCGGGATGTCAAAACAGCCGAAGTGATTCGGGCCGAACCGTCAAGGCGCACGAATTACGGCGCGATTCGGTAGACCTCCGGCCGACCCCAGAGAGCAAACCACACGGCGTCATCGGGTGCAGCGGCTGAGAAACTGAATGACGAGCTATACGGAACATCCTGGTTGCGTGAGTCCTTGGCCATGATCGCCGCATACGTGACACGGTTGACTTCGCTTCCGGCCGCGTTGAGGACCGCAACTGCGTGATCATTGCTGTTCACACGCAGGAGCGAGCTTCCATCCTTGCGTACGGCCACAGTGCTCTCGTCGTATGACGAACTACGGATCGTCGGCCGCGCCGGCGTGCCAGTCGCGTCGAGAAGGCCAATGCCGTAGCCCGCGAACGCGACGTGACTTGAAACGCTGGCGAGGCAACGGGCTGGCGTTCGCATAGTTGACACAGCGCGAGATGACCAATTGAAGACACCAATGGAGTCGTTGAGGAGGCCTTTTGTCGTTGCTGAGTGATTCACCGTGAAGAACACGTGCTCGCCCGGCCCGAGCACCATCGACGCTACATCGCCGACGGCATTCGTCGAGACATGTTCGAAAGCGCCGCTACCCGAGTCGAGCCGGGTGATTTCTGCGTATCCAAGTCGACCGATAAGCACAACCCCATCCTTCGCCACAAGGCTGGTTATCTGGCCCGATTCTGCTGCTGGCAGACCGCCCGGCGATGGCGGTCCGCCAAAGCCCGCAGGTAAGGGAATGGTCGCGGGCGGGAGGGAAAACTGCTGGGTTGAGCCATCCGTCCGCACGCGAACCAGGGACGTGTTAACCCCGAACCACGCCGTCCCATTCAATTCCACACCCAAGGCGGCAAGGCGACCGGCGCTGACGCCAACCGATGCCAGACGTTGAGCCGTGCCCGTTCCCGGGTCGATGCCATAGAGATTTGTAAGGTTCTGACCCATCGGTGTCCCTACGATTAGTACCTGTGCTCCACGGAATCCCACTGCCACCGGCTGTGCCGTGTCGGGCAAGACCGCGACCGGGCGCTCGCCGACGCTGAAAGTCCCGGCTGCGGAAACTGCAGGGACGGGAGAACCCGAGGCGGCGGCTTGAGAGTCGTTCGCGACCAGATCGCGACGCCACTGAATTCCCGCGACAGCCAGCGTCGCTGTCACGATCACGAGGACGACGAATAGTGCGGCGCCGAGCAGAGGACGAACTCTCATCTCATGATGAGCATAGGTATCTCTGTCGAATCGAACGCGAGGGCGCTCATGTCTGCGCTGGACAGGCGTGTGGCCGCCACACGGCGACCGTATCCTCAGGACGCTGCCGCGGAAGAGGCGAATGTCCCTAGCGCGCCGTCGTCTCCGGACTTAGAACTGCACGACCACAACTATTGGGCACCGGACGCTGAACACTTGAGTGACCGTTCAGTAGGTCATTGAAGATCGTTATGAGATTCGCGGACGGGCACTCCATGGGAAAGAGCAAGGGTTCTGAGGACCGTCGCGTTCACGTTCAAAACATGCGAGAATCATTAGGAAATCCGCGCCGACGTAGCTCAGCCGGTAGAGCAGCGGTTTCGTAAACCGCCGGTCGGCAGTTCGAGTCTGCCCGTCGGCTCCGATTTCCCGAACAGCTTCGCCTTTTTCCGGGAGCAAGGCGACGTGGATTGTCATGCGCGGTGACTCCGCGTCGACGACCTCGGTGCGACTGTGGGATTGGGTAGCCCGAGGCTGCTGGTGTCGCTCAAGATGCGGCGGTGCAGTTCCTGGATCGCAGGCGATACAAGCGCTCCTCTCGCTGCTGAGTCGTGAGAAGATGGCAACCTAATCGCTCGGAGGTCAGGTCGGTGGGAACCCTGAATCAGCTCACGCCGCAAGAAACGCACGTCATCGTCAACAAAGGAACGGAGCGTCCCTTCACCGGCGAGTACGACGACTTCTTCGTAGAGGGCACCTACCTCTGCCGACGTTGCGAAGCGCCACTCTACGTTTCGGATGCGAAGTTCCACTCGGGCTGCGGCTGGCCGTCGTTCGATCAGGAAATTGAAGGCGCCGTCCGGCGGCTACCCGATCCTGACGGCGATCGCGTCGAGATCGAGTGCGCGGCTTGCGCCGGCCATCTTGGCCACGTCTTTGTCGGTGAGCGGTTCACGGCCAAGAACACGCGGCACTGCGTCAACTCGATTTCCCTCAAGTTCGTCCCAAAGCGGTAGAACCCAACTTCGGAAGTCCGTTCGCGTCGTAAAGGGAGTCCGAGTGGCGCGCGCAGTCAAGTGGGCGATCATGTCGACCGCCAACATCAACCGTAAGGTGATCCCGGCGGCTCACGCCTCGTCGAAGATCGAGCTCGTCGCCGTGGCGAGCCGCGATCAAGCGCGCGCGGCCCAGTACGCGAAGACGTGGGAGATCCCGCGCGCGTACAGCTCCTATGACGCGCTCCTCGCGGATCCAGAGGTCGAGGCGGTCTACATCTCGCTCCCGAACTCGCTGCACTGTGAGTGGGCGATCAAAGCGCTCGAAGCGGGCAAGCACGTGCTGTGCGAGAAGCCGCTCTCGCGCCACGCGAGCAACGTCGAAGCGGCATTCGACGCTGCCGACCGCACCGGTCGGCTACTGAGCGAGGCGTTCATGTACCGCCACAACCCGCAGACCAAGCGCGCAAAGCAACTCGTCGACGAAGGGGCGATCGGCGAGCTGCGGCTCATCCGCGCAGTTTTCAGCTACCCGCTCTACGACGAGGACAACATCCGCCTGCGCACGGACCTCGATGGTGGCGCGTTGATGGACGTCGGTTGTTACGCCGTCAGCGGGTCGCGCCTCTTCGGCGGCGAGCCCGAGAGGGTCTACGGCGAGGCTTGGCTCGGAGCGTCGGGGACCGACTGGGTCTTCGCCGGCATGCTCCGTTTCCCGGGCAACGTGGTCGCCCTATTCGACTCCGGCACCGCCATGACGGAGCGCGACGAGCTGGAGGCCATCGGCAGCGAGGGCTCGCTCTTCCTCGATGATCCGTGGCACTGCAAAGTGCCCGGCATAGAGCTCCGCCGTGAGGGCAGGGTCGAGCGGATCGAGCTCGATCCCGCCGACTCCTACCAGCTCGAGCTCGAAAATCTCACTGACGCGATCCGTGGCGACGGCGAGCTGCTCCTCGGCCGCGACGACGCTGTCGCACAGGCGCGGGCCCTCGAAGCGCTGCATGATTCTGCGATCCACGGCGCACCCGTCTCGCTGTGACGGACGCGGAGCGTTAGCGTCCGAACAGCGCCTCGTACCGGCGGAGCTGGTCCACGTCACCCAGGCCATCCAGGATGCGCGCGGCGGCGTCGAACGTCGCGCGATCGCCAGTCCCCAGCGCAAGCTCGCATCGCGTACGCGCGGAGTAGGGGACGGAGCCCATGGCGTCGAAGATCGCGAGCGCACGACGCAGCTCCCCGTGATCGTCGGCGCCGACCCCGAACGCTCGGCGCGCCGACGCTTCTAGCGCTCGGTACTCGTACCGGACCGCGAACGTGATGATGCGTTGGGCCAGATCGCCGTCCACCGCATACGCGAGATCAGCAAGACGCGCGTAGAGCCGCTCCCAGAGCTCGATGGAGCGATGGGTGTAGGGGAACCGCTCCGCGATGGCCGCGTGCATCGCGGGAGCGTCGTCGCGCACGAACGCGAGATAGCGTTCCTGGCCGGGTCCCTGGCGTGCGATGAACGCCTGCTCGATCTGCTCGATGGCTTCGCGGTGGCGCTCGGCCGCCGCCTCCGCGCCCCTGGCGTGCGCGACCCCGAAGGCTGCGGCGAAGCCGCGGAGCGCGTATCCCGCCGTGAGCCGTCCGCTCTCCTCCCAGAGCATCAGCGCGCGCTCGCCTGCCGCGGCCGATTGGTCCCAGTCGCCGCGCAGCGCGAGCGCGTACGCGCGCCACGCGACGACGTGCAGCGCCCAGGCCGGCACCTGTCCGGGCTGAAGGAGGGCGAGCCCCGCAGCGGAGACCTTGACCGCGTCGTCGAGTTCTCCCAACCAACTGTGCGCCCACGTGATCACCCCGTACGCGTCCATCCGCTCGAGGAGGTCGACGCGATCCTCAAGGGCGAGACGTGGGTAGTTCGTTTTGAGAGCCGCACGCAATTCGCCGCGTAGCGTTTGGACGGCTGCGAGCCCGTCGCGCGCCGCACTCTGGAGTCGCGCGTCGTCGAGTCGTTCAGCGATGGAGAGCGCGCGTGTTGCGGCTGTTTCGGCCGCGTCGAGCTGCGAGACATCGGGCTTTGTCACCGAGCCTAACCAGAACGGAAGGAACGATTCCGCGATGAAGAATCGCGCGACGATCCGTTCGTCGCCGACGCGCTCGACGAGAGCAGCGGCCTCCATGCGCAGCCCATCGAGCTCGTCCTGCGATGGGCGATTGGCGATGGAGCCCATCGAACGCGTATAGATGCTGAGAAGGCCGGCCAGGGCACTCAGCAGCTGCTCCGCCGGCGCGCCGATCCGACGATAGAGCTGGATCGACGACTGGTAGGCCGCGGAACTTTGATCACCTGAGATCGAGAGATCACCGAGTTTCTCGAAGAGGACCGCGCGCCGCAGGTCATCGTCCGTGAGCTCGATCGCCGCTCGAAGGTGCCGCGCGGCCTCAAGCGACGCGGCGCCGGCGGTAGCCGCTTGCGACGCCGTCTCGAGCCAGCGCACAGCGGATGCACGAAGCGGTCCGACCACGCCGCTTCCCGCGGCACTCGTGAGTCCGACCGCCTCGCGATAGTGATACGCGATGAGCTCCGCGAGTGCCTCCTCGCGGCCCGTTGCCTGCGCTTCCAGCCAGCGTCCCGCAGCGGCATGCAGCCGCGCTCGTTCTCCGCGCGTGAGCGTTTGGTACGCCACTTCCCGGATCAGGATGTGGCGGAACGTGTAGTCGTCGCTCCCAACATGCCGGACGAGATCCTTGATGATCAGGTCCTGGCAGAGCAGGGCGACCGACGCGTCATCCAGCCCGTCTACTTCGGCGACGCCGCGAACGCGGAACGTCCGGCCAAAGACGGCTCCGACCTGAAGCACGCGTCTCGAGCTGGCATCGAGCAGATCGAGCCGCGCGAGGACCGTCGCCTGCACCGTATCCGGAAGGTTGGCGAGCGCTTCTTCGACGGCGCGCACATCCGTGAGCGACGAGGTCCGTTCGATGAGAGACCGCACGAGCTCTCCCGCGTAGAACGGGTTTCCCTCGGAGCGCTTGACGATCCGCTGGACGACATCCGGGCGCGCCGACTCGAGCAGATGCTCCACCAGACGCGTCACCGCGCTCTCGGCAAGCGGCTCGAGCGTGAGCGCGAGGTGGTTGCGGCGTCCGCCGCCCCAATTCGGCCGCCGGTCGAGGAGCTCGGGGCGCGTGAGCGCGATCATGAGAACCGGCGCGTCGGCACGTGGCTGCATGACGTACTCGACGAGGTCGAGGAGGCTGTCCGCCGACCAGTGCAGGTCTTCGAAGACCAGGACGAGCGGCCCGCGCGTCGAGGCGAATTCGATCGCGTCGCGCCACGCCGAGAACAACGCGGCGCGGTCGGTCACTTCGCCCTCGCCAGCCCCGACTGTCGCGGCAAGGAGATTCGCCGTCGCGCCATGCCCGGCGAAATCGTTGCGGGCGAGCCACGCCGCGATCTGCTCTCGTACCTGGGTCGGCAGCGCGTCCTCGGTCAACCCGACGAGCCGGTAGAGCACAGCGCGCAGCGGCCAGTACGTGAGTCGCTGGCCGTATGGCAGGCACTGCGCGATGGCCACTTGCGCGTTCTCGTGCGTACGCGGCAACCGGTCGAGGAATTCCTCGAGCAGCCGCGTCTTACCCGTCCCCGCGGGCGCGATGACGCTGACCAGGAAAGGTCGCTGCTCGGCGAAGGCGCGGCGCGCGACGAGCTCGAGCTGCTCGAGGTCGGCGTCTCGACCGAGAAGCGGGACGCGCAGCGCGCTCGGCCGATCGAGCCGGCCGTTGAGCGCGTATGCGGATACGGGCTGCCGCTTTCCTTTGGCGTCCAGCGAGATCCGATCCGCGAAGGCGAAGGTGGCACGAGCGGCACGCGCCGTGCGCTCGCCGCACATCACCGACCACGGCGCGGCGGCCTGCTGCAGTCGTGCCGCTACGTTCACGACGTCACCGGTAACGAGGAAGTCCCCGGCGTCGTGCTCCCGCGCCGCGACGACCTCGCCGGTGTTGACGCCGATGCGGATCGGAAACCGCTCACCGAGCTTTGCGTCGCTGCGCACCCGGTCGCGCAGCTCGAGCGCCGCGGAGAGCGCGCGCTCGGGGTCATCGCCATGAGCCTGTTGGAGGCCGAACACCGCCATGACCGCATCGCCGATGAACTTCTCGACCGTGCCACCATGCTGCGCGACCACATCTTTCGCCGTCGCGTAGTACAGCGCGAGGAGAGCGCGCATGTCCTCCGGATCGAGCTCCTCGCCAAGGGCGGTCGAGCCCATGACATCGGCGAAGAGCACAGTGACGACGCGCCTTTCCTCAGGCATGGCCGAAGTCTGCGACATCGCCCTCCCGGCGTCGCGGCCTCGCTAGCATTCAGCCATGGCGAAGTCGGCCGCAGTGGAACGCTGGTTCGCGTCGACGAAGCCACCTTCCGAGGCGGCGCTGCGACGTGTGCGCGAGATCATCCTCGGCGCGGATCCCAGCATGCGCGAACGGATCCAGTACGGAATCACGTTCTCATCGACCAAGAGCGGCGACTTCGCCGCGTTCGTCCGGTACAGCGCGCCCGGCGTGAACCTCAGGCTCATGCGCGGCAGACGCCTGCGCGGGCGCTACCCGCATCTCGAAGGGGCGACGATGAAGCGCATGCGCATCGCAGACCGGGCGGAGGCGAATGCGCGGGCGGCGGAGCTGAGGGCGATGGTCAAAGAATGGTGCGCGCTGGGCGACGCAGCACGGTAATTCACAGAAAGAAACAGGGCCCCGACCTATCGGTCGCGGGCCCTGCGTCCATCGATGTCGCCGAGGACTTAGCGGTTCGGGATCTTCACGATCTGCGCTGTCGCGCTGATGCCTGGCCCGAGGGTGAAGGAGTAGTGGCCCGCGGTGGCGGGGAAGACGAACGCGCCGGGGCCCCCGCCGACCGACACGTACTGCCCGTTCGGATCGATCCATGGAAACTCGCCCGGAGTTGACGAGTACGACCACGGGATGTCGGCACTGATATGACCCGCGCCGCCGTGCGGTGCAAGCGGGAATCCATGGCCGCAGAACGTCGCCTCCACGTCGGCGAAGCCGTCGTTACCGACTGCGATCCAGCCCCAGAGACCGCCGAGGCCGACCACTTGGGTGCAGAACGAGCTGTTGCGGTCGTTGCAGTTCAGGCTGAACTCGATCTGGTAGATCGCGTCATTGCCGTACGCAGCTGCCGGACTTGCGCTCCACCCGGTGATCGCCAATGCCAGCGCGAAGGTCGCGACGAGAGACAATGCGAATTTCCTCATCAGTTCCTCCCCCACAGAATCTGCCCGGATTCTCGGTCAGAGTCGCGACAGACGCAAACAACGAAGATCGCGTGACTGGCAGCGTTCCTGCGGGATGTTCGGCAGACTCTTGCCATGCGCACCTCTCGCCTAGAAGCTTTCAGCGACGGCGTCTTCGCGATCGCCGCGACGCTCCTGGTGCTCGAGCTGCGCGTGCCACCCGACACGACCGACCTCGTGGGCGCATTGCTCCGGCTGTGGCCCGCGTATGCCGCGTACCTCGTGAGCTTCCTCACGATCGGGATCATCTGGGTAAACCACCACACGCTGCTCGAGCACTGCACGCGCGTCGACCGGCGGTTCCTCTACCTCAACCTCTTGCTGTTGATCGCCGTCGGCATCGTTCCGTTCCCGACGGCGCTCGTCGACCAGTACATCCTCTCCGAGCATGGCGCGACCGCGGCGCTCGTCGTCTACGGACTCGGCGCGGTGCTCATCGCGCTGGCCTTCACCGGGATCTTCCTGTACGCGACGCACGACCACCGCCTGGTCGGCGACAAAGCGGCCGCGCGTGCCATTCGCGCTGAGGGGCGGCTGTTCCCGCTCGGCCTCGGCGCATACACCCTGGGCATCGCGCTGGCCTTCGTCGCGCCGATCGCGAGCCTTGTGGTCTACGGGCTCACCGCGCTCTTCTACGCGTTCCCGCGGCTGCCGCTACCGAAACGTTAGAGCGGCCGTCCACGCGGGACGGCCGCTGTCGTTGCGCCGGCGCTGAGCTCTACGCGGTCGCGGACATGCTCGCGCGACCCATGAACGCCGCGTAGAGCGCCCACGCGCCGACGACGAGGTGCAGGATGTTGTCCGCGGGGCTCTCGAGGTTCGCGAGGCCGAACGTGTTGGGCTCCGGCTGTCCCGCGACGACGAAGCCGTAGATGCCGAAGAAGAGTCCGACGACGCCGACGACGGCGACGAGCCACTTCTGCATCGCGGGATCGGTCAGCAGGAACGACGCTGCGATGGCGACCAGGCCAAGGCCGATGTGCGCGACGTTCTCGCCGGTGTCGAGATAGAACCACGGCGTATTTGCCTTGGTGAATACCGGCAACAGTCCGACGACTCCGAGGACCACGAGGATCGCGCCACCGATCTGTAGGAATTGCTTGGGATTCATGTCCCTCCTCTTTCACGCCCCGGCAAGGACCGTCGGCCGATGCGCGGCTGACCAAGACAGGCCGGGGCTCGCGGCACGGTACGAGGCGAACGGCCCGGTCGGATCTCTCGCGGCGCAAGAACGCTGATGTCGGCGGAACGGGTGATCCAGCCCTGAGCCCCTCCTCGTAGGTATCGCCCGGACAAAGCGCTTCTTGGGAGGAAGGCATGACACGTAACTCGCGACGCACGCTTCTCAAATCCGCGGCGGCCGGCGCGGCCGCGATCGGCCTCGTTCGCGCAGGCGGGGGCCTCGTCGGGTCGCGCGCGGCGGCCAAGGGCTCGATCGAGACAACGTCGGAACCCCTGGTCGCCTACGTCAGCGACGCGCGCAAGGGCGAGGTGGTCGTGATGGTCGGCACACGCGAGATCGTGCGGCGGGACGCCGCGCTCGTCGCCCGCCTCGTCGCGATCGCGAAGGAGGCTGGCGATGTCGTCACATCGTGAAGCTCCCGAGATCTCCAAAGACCCGGTAGCCGACAACACCGACGTCTACGCGTTCGTCGACCCCGTCGACCCGACGAAAGTGACGCTCATCGCGAACTACATCCCATTCGAGGAGCCGGCCGGCGGCCCGAACTTCTTCCAGTTCGGCGACGACGTCCTGTACGAGATCAAGATCGACAACGACGGCGACGCTCGCGCCGACGTCGTCTACCAGTTCCGGTTCAAGACGACGATCACCAACCCGTCCACGTTCCTGTACAACACCGGGCCGATCACCGCGCTGGACAGCCCGTCGTGGAATCTTCGGCAGACGTATTCCGTGACGCGCGTCCTGGTGGGTCATAACGACGAGAACGATGACGACGAGCGCGAGCGCCGCGTGCTCGGCGCGGACCTCGCGAGCCCGCCGGTGCGCATCGGCCCACGGTCGACGCCCGACTACCCAGCGCTCGCGAACGCTGCCATCCATTCTTTGCCCAACGGCGGGCAGGTCTTCGCCGGACAACGCGACGAGGGCTTCTTCGTCGACGTCGGGTCGATCTTCGACCTCGGCGCCCTGCGCCCATTCGGGAACCTCCACCTCCTTCCGCTTCCGGCGATGGACGGAAAGGACGGGACCAAGGGCTTCAACGTCCACACCATCGCATTGCAGGTCCCGAAGACCGAGCTCACGCGCGGCAATTCCGTACCGCTGAACGTGATGGACCCCAGGTCCGTCATCGGCGTGTGGGCGACCGCGAGCCGGCAGCGCGGCAAGATGCACGGCGACGATGGCGGCTCGTCGTCGGCCGGGTCATGGGTCCAGGTCTCACGCCTGGGAAACCCGCTCATCAACGAAGTGATCATCCCGATGTCGAAGAAGGACGGCTGGAACGGACGCGAGCCGCGTCGCGACGCGGACTTCAGCGCGTACTACCGCGATCCCGAGCTGCAGAATCTCCTGCCGGTCCTGTATCCGGGCGTCTTCCCGAACCTCGCCGCGCTCCTCACGCAGCCGGCCGCGATGCGTTCGCGCGACGACCTCGTCGCCATCCTCGGCACCGGGATCCCGACCGGTGTGATCTCCGGCTTCCAGAACTTCAGCGGCCCGCGCGTCGCGGACATGCTGCGCCTCAACCTCGCGATCCCGCCGGCCTCGACCCCGAGCGCGTTCGGCCTCCTCGGCGGCGACACCGCCGGCTTCCCCAACGGCCGGCGCGTCGCCGACAACGTGGTCGCGATCGAGCTCCGCGCGGTCGCCGGCGTCACGCTACCCCTGGTGCGGCCGAGCTTCACCGCCGACGGCGCGGCGGCGCTGCTCACCGACGGCACCGCGAACGAGCAGCCGTACCTCTCGGCGTTCCCGTATCTCGCGCATCCACACGAGGGCTACGAGCACAGCCACGACTAGGTGACCCCCTCCGCGTCGCGTGCGCCGCGCGGGCCATCCGGCTCGCGCGGCGCGGCGCGCTCGAGGCTCGCGCGCTACGTCTTGCCGGCGAGGACGGGGTTGCCGGTCACGCGATCGACGCCACCGCTGGGCTCGAGCGTCACCGCGACGCCATCGCCGGTCGTGAGGGGCGCCGTCAACAGCAGCGTCGTGACGCCGCGGTCGTTCGTGATCCCCGCCGCCAGCGGGGTCTCGCCGCGCAGCACCCACGCCTCCCACGTCTTGCCGGAAGGGGCCGCGGGCAGATCGAGGATGAGATACGGCGCCGCGCCATTTGCCGGGATGACGAGCGAGCCCCGTACGCCGGCGACCTCGCCGGTCGGCGCGAGCGCGACGACCCTCGCGCCCGCGATGCCAGAGAGCGCGCTCGCGTAGCGATCGCTGTCGCGCCGCGCGCCGGCGTACGCCGCGAGCGAGACCAGAAGCAGCACCGCAAGCGCGACCGGGATCGCCAGGGGCGCGGGCCGGCGGAACAGGTCGAAGAACGACGATGACGGCGCGCGACGCGGCGCGCCCTCGCGACGCGCGCGCTCGACGATCTTGCTTCTGACGCCGTCGGGCACATCTCGTTCGGCGGTCTCCGCCACCGCGAACGCGGCCTCCTCCAGCGCGCGGAGCTCCGCACCGCAGGACTCGCAGCCCGCGACATGCGCACGGACCATCCGCGCCTCGTCCGCGTCGAGGGCGCCGATGGCGAGCGCGGCGAGGTCGTCGGTCGGGTGGGGCGTCATCGCCGCACCTCATCGTCGCCGAGCCACTCACGCAAGCGGGCCATACCGAGGCGGACGCGGCTCTTCACCGTGCCCAGCGGCGCGCCGGTACGCGCCGCGATCTCGGTCTGCGAGAGACCGGACCAGAACGCGAGGCTGAGCGTCTCTCGTTGCTCGCGCGGCAGTGACGCGACCGCCGCCCGCACGCGCTGCGCGCGCAAGCTGGCGATGACCGTGTCCTCGACGCGCCGCTCGTCGACGAGCATCAGCGTGTCGTCGATCGCGGTCTCGCGCCCCGTTCGGTTCCCCTTCGAGCGCCGCCAGTCGATGGCGGCGTTGCGCGCGATCGCCAGCAGCCACGTGCGCACCGAGCCACGCTCGGGCCGATACCGGCTCGCCTGGCGCCAGACCGAATGGAACGCATTCTGGGCGACCTCCTCGGCCGATTCGGGATTCCCGAGCATCCGGTAGATGAATCCGAACACGACGCGGCCGTAGCGGTCGTACAGCTCGCCGAGGGCATCGGCGTCGCCGCCGGCCACCCGGGACATGAGGCGTCGATCTTCACCCGCCTGATCGCTGGCTACGAGGTCATCCGACGACACGGATCACCGCCACGGTCGCGAACTCTACGGCCCGCGCGTCGTCGATACCCGCTTGCTCCGGCGCCGCCCGACTCCGACTCGCGGCGGCGTGGGCCGTCCCTCAGGCCGCCGGCCGGTGGACCTGCCTTAGCTCGAGCTCACGGTGTCGCCGACCAGTTCCAGGTCTGCCAGGTGGGAGTCGTCCCGTCGGTCATCGGGTTGTTCCATTCGCCAGAGAGCCAGACCTGGCCGCCCATGGCTCTGAGCGGATCGGGTGTTGCGCCCCCGTAGTCGCCCCAGCGACACACGTTCGGGACCGCCGAGCCGCAGGAGAAGTCGACGTACGGTCCCACCGATTGCTTCACGAGAACGGTGCCGGACTGCGCTCCGGTGCCGCGTTGCGACACCATCTGCAGCGCCGCGAACGTGTTGGGCGACGAGGTGTTGAAGCCCATCACCATGTTGCGGCCGGTCGTCGCAGTCGCGTCGGTCGCGTCGTCGGCCGCGCGGTCCGGCGAGATCGCTCCGTTGAAGGTGTAGAAAGCGGGATCGGTCACCGTGCCGCTTTGCGCGAGCTGTGCGGCCCCTCCGGTGTTGATCTCGTACCACCGGTCTTCGGCGCCCGCGCCTCCGAATACGGTGTGCGCGGTCCAGACCGCGGTGGATCCGATGCGCGGGTCGTACGCGGCGACGGCATGCGTCAGCCGCGTGTCCATCGTGTCTATGAGCTGCGTCGTGCCGCTCTGCGGAGCGTTCGCCGGCATCTGGTACGACGCGACGGTGATCGGCGTTGGTGCGCTGATCGAGGCATAGCCCTGAGCGTTCTTCGTCACCTTGAAGAGCGTGAGGAAGCTCGCGCTGCCGGTGCCGACGTCGGCCGAACCGACGACATAGCCGCCGGACGTCGCGTCCGCGCTCACCGCGGGCTCGGGCGTCGAGGTCTGCGTGCCGTTCGCGTTCATCAGGTTGCCGAAGATGCCACCCGCGCCGAGCTGCGCCGGGCAGACCGGATCGGTGGGCTTCTGGAACCAGTCGACGTCAGAACCCACGTAGAACGCGGCGAGCAGGAAGACGTTGGTGCCGACGAGGACGAAGTCCTGCGTGACCGCCAGCTTCGGGTAGTCGGGCAGATAGAACCCGTTGTAGAAGGCGCCGACGAAGTAGTGGCAGAAGTCGTCGGCCGAGCGCGGGTCGGCGCTCTTGCTGTAACCGAACGCATAGGCCGAGTTGTAGTAGTCGAGCACGAGGTAGTAGTAGAGCTGCGACGTCGGATCCCAGACGATCTGAGGATCCGTGAGCTCGCCGACCGGGAACAACGTGAGCGCGCCGAGGTCTCCGTCGTTCAGCAGACCGCCGTCGCGTCCGTAGATCCCGTAACGGAGGTTGATGAGCTGGATGTAGCTGTTCGGACCGATCGCACCCGTGGGGTCGGGTGGCGCGAGGTCGGCTTCCGATTGGCCGTTCCACGTCGCGCCGATCGTCGGGCCGGTCGCGGACGCCGCGGTGATCACGAGGGACACCGACGTCGAGTGCGTCGGACCCGACGGGTACTGGCCGGTGATCGCGAGTGTTGACGTACCTGCGGCGGCCGCCGCTGTGGTCGTCACAGTCAGCGTCGCGCTCTGCCCAGCGGTGACGGCCGCGGGGGCGAATGCCCCGCTCGCGCCGGCGGGCAGCCCGCTGATCGACAGGCTCACCGAACGCGCCGTACCGGAGGTGACCTGCGTGTCGACGGTGTACGTCGTGCTCGAGCCCCGGACCACCGTCTGCGCCGATGGGCTCGCGCTGATCGCGAAGTCATCGAGCACCAGCGCCGACACGGTCAGGCTAACGGCGGTCGAGTGTGTCGCGCCGGATGGGTACTGGCCGGTGATGGACAGGGTGAATGTTCCCGTGGCAGCCGTCGTCCTGGTCGCGATGGTCAGGACCGAGCTGCCCCCAGCCGTGACGGACGTGGGGTTGAACGAGCCGGCTGCGCCCGTGCCCAGTCCGCTCACGGAAAGGGTGACGGTTTGCGCGGTCCCCGACGCGACCTGCGTGCTGACGGTGTACGTCGTGCTCGAGCCCTGGACGACACTCTGCGCCGAAGGGCTCGCGCTGATCGCGAAGTCATCGATCACCGGTGCGGTCACCGTCAAATTAACGGTGGTCGAGTGTGTCGCACCGGACGGGTACTGGCCTGCGACGGACAGCGCGAATGTTCCCGTGGCAGCCGTCGTCGTGGTCGCGATGGTGAGGACCGAGCTGCCGCCAGCGGTGACGGACGCGGGATTGAAAGAGCCGGTCGCGCCTGCCCCGAGTCCGCTGACGGACAAGGTGACCGTGCGCGCGATGCCCGACGCGACCTGCGTGCTCACCGTGTACATGGTGCTCGAGCCCTGGACCACCGTCTGCGCGGATGGGCTCGCCGCGATCGCGAAGTCGTCGAGCACTGGTGCGGTCACGGTCAGGCTGACGGCGGTCGTGTGCGTCGCCGGCGGCGAGCTGTAGTTGCCCGTGATCACCAGTCCGACCGTTCCGGCGGGCGTGGCCGTGGTGGTCGAGACGGTGAGGACCGAGCTACCACCCGCGTTGACCGATGCGGGATTGAAGGTGCCCGTCGCGCCCGCGGGCAGGCCGCTGACCGAGAGGCTCACCGGGCGTGGCGCGCCCGAGGTCGCCTGCGTGCTCACCGTGTACGTGGTGCTGGAGCCCCTGACCACCGTTTGGCTGCCCGGGCTCGCGGTGATCGAGAAATCGCCGCGCGCGTACGGCGCGACGCCGTGCGCGGCCTGCTGCTGCGCTTGCGCTTTCGCGCGCGCGTAGATGGCTTGGTCGAGCGCGCGATAGGGCAGGCCCGACGGTGGGCCGTGCCGCGAGGCTGGGACCGAGTGCGCGCTGTCGAGGCGCGATCCGACCGTCGCGATCGGCGCTTTGGTGCCCGCCGCGCCCGCGGATGACGGCTGTGCCGCACTCGCCGGTTGCGACGCGAGCATCAAGGCGAGAGTGACGACCGCGGCGAGAACCGCGTTGAAGAATTTCCGCATCTCGGCTCCCCTTCCTGAACGCGGCCCAGCGACCGTTCCCGCCGGCCGCCCGATGGTCTGGGCCGGTCTGGAGTAGTAATCCCGGGCGGCGCGGTGTCAAGGCGGGCTGATCAGATTGATGGCATCCAGACACGGCAGCGCGGCCTAGGAGCGCTCCGTACGAGCTATCGGCCCTCGGAGAGCGACACGACCATTCGCGTCCCGCCATCGTCGGGGGCCTCGGTCTCGATGCGACCGCCGTGCAGCTCGACGATCTCGCGACTCACGTACAGGCCCAGTCCAAGTCCTGACCGCTGATCGCTCGGCTGCGACCGATAGAAACGCTCGAAGATGTGAGGTCGGTCCTCCGATGCGATGCCGATCCCATGATCACGCACGGCGAGCCGCACCGCTCGCCGCTTCGGCGATGAAAGCTCGACCTCGACGCGTCCCCCCTTAGGACTGAACTTGATCGCGTTGTCGAGAAGATTGCCAACGACCTGGGCGAACCGAAGCGCATCGAGCTTGGCTCTGAGCCGGGTTGGTGCCGCGAGGACGATCTCGTGCCGCGACGTCGTTGCCTGCGCATCGCGGACCGCCTTCGTGACGATATCGACAACGTCCGCCGGTCGCAGGTCCAAGACCATCGGGCCGGTCCGCAGGCGGACCGTTTCGAGAAGCTCGGTGACCAAGCGTCCCAGTCGCTGCGACTGTGACTCGATCGTGCGGAGCGAATCGCGAAGCTTCGCATCCTCAGGCGCCGCGCCGCGCTCGGCATCGCGCCGCAGGACCTGCACGGCAAGACGCAGGCTGGTGATCGGAGTCTTCAGCTCGTGCGCAGCCACGGCGATGAACTCGTCGCGTTCGGCGATCTTGCGCGCCTCGGCACGGCGCAGTTCCATCTCTGCTGCCGCGAGCGCAAGTGTCATCACCGCGGCGACACCCATGAACGCTTGGAGCAGGAGCAGCGCCTCGTTCGGCGGGATGCTCGCGAACGGGCCATAACCATGCAGCGTGCCCCAGGTGGCCATTCCGGACAGCAGGAAGAGCGTGGCGGACGCGACGCGCGGCCCGAACCGGAAGGCAGCCCAGACCAGGACAGGAAAGGCGAGGAACGTCGTGGGGTATGTGTTCCCGGACAATGGCGGAACCCCATCGAAGACGATCAGGACGGTAAGCACGAAGGCCGCGGCGAATATCGCGAGCTCGAACGCACGTCCGCGATCCCAGGCGGGCAGACGTGGCGCATTGCCCCAGACGACGAGCAGTGGTGCCACGATGAGCGCGCCGCCTGCGTCGCCCAGCCACCACGTGAGCCAGATCGGCCCGAAGTCGGCCCACTCCGCGTAGCCCGTCGCGCAGAGGCTCGTGACCCCGAACGTCGCGCTCACCACCGGACTGACCAGCGCCGCGAGGATCGCGAACCGCACAACGTTTCGCAGACCCTCGAACGCATAGCGGCCACCCGCGTACCGGTTGACGAGATACGCCGCCAGCAGTGCTTCGAGGGTGTTGCCGATCGCGATGCCGGCTGAGGACACGGCCGATCCGGCCGTGGTGACATTGACCAGGAATGCACCGATGAGCACTCCTGGCCAGACGCGCGTCCCGAACAACAGGAGCACCGCGAGCGCGATACCGGTCGGTGGCCATACCGCGGTCGCGCTGGCGTGCACGAAGGCCAGCGACAGGCCGAGCTTGCCCGCCGCGAAGTAGATTGCGGCGAGGCCAGCGATTATCGAAACGCGATCCCAGCCACGCGCCTTCACTCACCTCGGAGGATAGGCTGACGAAGCTGAGCCGACGCCGCTGGATCCTGGTCGTCACGATCGTCATGGTCGGATTGCTCTGGCGACCGGTGCTGCGACCCGTCGGCCAGGCGGCGATCGTCCTCGCTGATATCTACAGCGAGCAGCTCGTCGGCACGAACCTCGCGCGGCTGGTGACGCCCGAGCCGCGCGTTGTCGAGACGGACGACCGCTTCGCGGACGTGCCGATGCGCGTTACATACTGGTCCCCGGGTTGGGGCGACCAGCATCCGGCGATCCTGGTCGTGCCGGGAGCCGCGCCACGTGGCAACGACGAGCCGCTGCTGCGGAGCTTCGGCGTGACGCTCGCGCGCGCGGGCTATCTGGTGATGATCCCGGAGTTCCCGTTCCTCAAGGCGGGACGCTTCGAGACGAGCGCGACGAAACAGATCGACGCCGCGTTCGCACGCGTGCGGGAGCTGCCCGCGACGAGAGACCGGGACGTCGGCGCCTTCGGCGTGTCTGTTGGTGGCGGGATGCTGCTCGTCGCGGCGGGTCGCGAGCCCGCGATAGGCCGGGCAGCGTTCATCGGGATCCTCGGCGCCTACTACGACATCGACACGTATCTCGCGAGTGTCGTCGGTCGCGAGCAGCTCGCCGACGGTCGGCTCGAGCCATGGGGACCGAGTGCCGAGGCGCTCGAGCGCCTGCCCCCGGGAGCGATCGATCTCGTGCCACCCGCGGATCGCGACGCGATGCGGCGCGCGCTCGCAGCGACGTCGTACCAGCAGGCGCTCGACCGGCTCCGCGCGCTCGGTCCGGGAGCGCGTGCGGCACTCGATGCGGTCTCGCCGAAGATCGTGTGGCGGGACATCGCTCCGCCGATCTACTGGATCCACGATCCGCTCGACACGTTCGAGCCGGTCGCGGAGGCCGAGGCCGCGCTCGCCGCGTCACGCGACGGTCAGATGGTCCTGGTCGTGCCGCATCTCATCACGCATGCCGCGCCCGCCGGTGAGGCCGCGAAGGCCGGGGGCCCGCTGTTCGCCATGGGAGAGCTGTGGCGTCTGTTCACCTTCACCATCGAGGTGCTGCGGCGCGCCGGATGATCACCGTCTCGACCTTTATCATTCGGTCTTCAGGGGGTCCCCGAACGTGCCACCACTCGGCGCCACCGCGCGCGCTCGCCTGCCGGACACCGCGTTCGCGTACGTCGACTCGCGCGGGCAGAGGCGCCTGCCGATCCACGACGCCTCGCACGTGCGGAACGCACTCGCGCGCTTCGAGCAAGTCGCGTTCGAGGACGACGCCGCGCGCGAGCGTGCTCGCCAACGCCTGCTGCGGGCCGCGAAGAGGTACGGGATCGTCCCGCTCGGATTCTTCGACGGTCAGCTCCGCAAAGAGCGGCAGCAGACCGAGATCAAGGCGCGGGCGCGCGACATCGCGAGCCTTCCGCGCGGGACGGTGACGTTCCTCCTCACCGATATGGAAGACTCGACGGGTCTGCTGCGACGGCTCGGCGACGGTTACGCGGCGCTGCTGCGCGACACGCGCGCCCTCATCCGCGCGAGCGTGCGCGACGCCGGCGGCCACGAGGTCGACGCCCGGGCCGACGAGTTCTTCGCCGTCTTCGCGGAAGCCGCGCCGGCGCTGGGCGCGGCCGTCGCGATCCAGCGCTCACTGCGGAAGCGCGACTGGCCCGAGGGTGTCGAGGTCTGCGTACGGATCGGCATCCACACCGGCCGCACCACGGTGAGCGAGACCGGGTATGTCGGGATCGCGGTGCATACCGCGGCGCGCCTGTGCTCGGCCGGCCATGGCGGTCAGATCCTGCTCTCGTCCGCGGCGCATGCGCTCCTGGCCGCGGGTCAGCCCGCCGACGGCGTCACCTTCCGCAGCCTGGGCGAGTACACCCTCGCCGGCCTCACCGATCCGGAGGCGCTGTTCCAGGTGCACGCCGCGGACCTCCGGGTGCGCTTCCCGAAGCTGCGCACGAGCGCGGTCCCCACCCCTCGCGAGTCGCGCCGTCGCTGACGCCGCGCCGCCGATCACGGGCATCGCGCACGTCGAGCTGAGCGTGCGTGATCTCGAAAGGAGCGTGGCGTGGTACTGCCGGCTGCTGGGGGCCCGCGACGTGTTCCGGAATCGGAACGACACGCGCGCGTTCAGCGCGTCCGCCATCCTCGAGCCGTCGTCGCGCACGGTGCTCGCGTTCACCCAGCACGACGTCGTCGAGGGCGGCGCATTCACTCCGCGCCGCGTCGGCCTCGATCACCTGTCCTTCGCGGTGCCTGACCGCGCCGCGCTGGACGCGTGGCAGGCGCGTCTGGATGAGCTCGGCATCGAGCACGAGGCGCTCGACGATCAGGGCTTCGCCGTCGCGCTGAACCTCCGCGACCCGGACGGCATCGCCCTCGAGTTCTACTTCCTTCTGCGGCGCGGCGGGAGCTAGCGCGGAGCGGCGGCTCCGACACCCGACACGCGCGGCTGACTCCGTGCGAACAAGAGGCGCCGACCGTACCTGCTGTTCACGAGCGCCACGCCGCCGATGATGAGCGTGGTCCCGAGGATGATCCGTCCGTCGATCGGCTCCTGCAGCACGAAGAACCCGAGCGCGATGCCCACGACGGGAAGCACGTAGGCCACGAGCGCGGTG